>Ga0214923_10006905_pt1 | contig 12544 bp, 26 predicted proteins | sample LL1510_MetaG_FD_177993 | JGI IMG/M metagenome (GOLD analysis project Ga0214923, IMG submission 177993) | Freshwater microbial communities from Lake Lanier, Atlanta, Georgia, United States - LL-1510 | ecosystem: Environmental > Aquatic > Freshwater > Lake | place: USA: Georgia | collected...
GCTGGTGACCAGCCCACCGCCAGAGCCCGCCAGAGGCAGGCGAGCACGAACCAACACTTCTCGGCGCCGGACAACTGATTCATGACGATCTCCTTGGCAGTGTGGTGGGTCGACGTACAAACGTCAAAACCCAGAACGCATTGCACTGCTATCAATTGCGTCCCATTGAATATGCCACGATATTTGGCCAGATTTAGCAGTTTGCTATCGAGCTACAAAGACCGGCTGATAGCAAAAGAAAATCGCCAGTGGTGTATGGCGCTTTTCTCGTCTGCGCGACAAAGCGCGCGGACTTGACTATTTACTTCTTTGCCGGTTGCGGTTGAATCCGCACCGGCATCGTGAATTTCTTCACGTTGGTGGAGCACCGGCCACCCGCGCAACCGGAGCGCTCTCTCACCGTGATGGTGAGCGTGCCGGTGATTGGGGTCGGCGCAGCAGGCGTGGCACACCACGCGTACTGGGTCCAACCCCAGACCCAGACAACGATCAGCATCAAAAACACGCGGAATGCCGCTGAAACGCTCATTTCGTTTCTCCGGAAATGACTAAAAGCGCAGTCAAACACGCAGAGCAGCGTACAAACACTGCTCTACTGTATATGCCCGGATTACGCCGCGGATTTAGCAGTTTGCTATCGAGCTACAAAGACTGGTTAATAGCAAAAGAAAGGGGCGGGGTGCGAGGCCCTTGGGCGGCCCCGCTTCCCCTTTCTTTCAGGGCGCGCCGATCACCGCCGCGGCCGCCTTCGCTCGCATGGCCGCAAGAGCGGCCTCGACTCCCGCAATTGGGGCGCATCGGGCGTACGACGACACTCGGTGCGCCCCAACCACGGTGGCCTTGCCGAGACTTCCGTCGCGGCGAAGCCACCTTACAATGATCTGGTAGCCGACGGGCCAACGGGCTGCGGGGGCGATCGGCTCAACGGCTACAACAACGGCGAACAATGCAGTGGTGCAGCCGGCACGCGGCGCCACCGTAACACAATCGCCAACAGAGATCATGGCGTTTTCTCCTGTGCCATGTTTGCTAGTTTTGATTTATCAGCACGTGTTAACGAACGCGCCGGGGGCTAGCTTCCCCATGTTATATACCCGGATATCGTGCGAGATTTAGCAGTTTGCTATCGCGCTACAAAGACCCGCTAATAGCAAAAGAAAAGCGGGATGCTTTTGCGGAGCCGTCGCCTCCGCTGCCGATTGGTTGTACTCAGTGCGCTCCGATGAGCGCCTCGAGCTCGGCCTTTTCCCGGAGCCAGCGCTCCTGAAAGTCGGCTGGGGCGTGCACGATCTCCTGCGCGTTGTGCGCAAGGTCGGCACGCTTGATAATTTTTCCGGCCTCGGAGATCCCCGCCAGCCGCGCGATCTCCAATTGCTTCCGCTCCGCCTTGGTCATGTCGGGAAACGCCTTCGCGGTGAAGACGTTTGTCACCTCCAGAACCAAGCAGAGCACCTTACCACCAAACGTGCGCACGATCCGATCGTGGCCGAACGACGGGTTTTTGGGGAACACGTCCTCCAGCACGTCATGAAGCGCCGCGGCCGCAGAGATCACGGGATCTTGCGTGCGCTCCCAGACCATGTCGAACACCGCCCACGGATGCGTGTAGTATGGCTTGCCGCCAAACTTCCGCATCTGGTTGATGCTTTCGTGGGCCGCCATAGCGAAAAACTTCGCCATGGGGATGTCTTCCGTTTGCATTATCTTCTTCTCCTTCTTGAAGTTGTGTGAATCACGCAATCGCTATCGTACGCCGACAGCGCTAATTACTATCTTATATGCCCGAAAAATTCGGTGTATTTAGCAGTTTGCTGTCGAGCTACAAAGATTCTCTGAGAGCTAAAAAAAGGCGGGAGATGTGGTTGTGCCTCACATCTCCCGCCATAAGCGCGCAGGCGCAGGAGAGTTACCCGCGCGCTTTATCTGACTCTACCGCAACACCAGTTCACACTGATGTGAAAACCAATGGCGCTCCGGTGTTACAGGAGTCAAGACTACTTCTTCTTGCGCCGCATCGCCGACCAGAACCGCCGCGGCACAATCCGCGTGGGAGCCGCCCGCTTCCGCTTCGAACGGAGGCCACGAACAATCGTCTTATCGACGCCTGCTCGCCGGGCTGCGTCTCTGACGACAACCCGCGTCCTTTTCTTGGTGGGCTTCTTCTTTCCGTCGTACTCCCGCTTCCAGCTCTTGGGCAGCGGCCGCAGCGCGAAGACGCCCGCCGGCTGCGTCCAGATATGCGGCGGCTTGTCCCACTGCTTGAGCGCCCTCTGGATCGCCAGCGGAGTGGCGAAACGCAGCATCGTCAGGTTCTCGTCGTCGATCACCTTGACGATGCTCGGGCCGACCTCATATCTGTATTTTGCACCGAACGCCGCATAGAGCGCGAGCGCCAGCACGCAGTGCCCGTAATCGCCCGGGATCGCGTCCTGCACGTGCTGCTCCGTAATGGAGACCAGCGCGGGCGAGGTTGCGTTCACGAGCGTCCAACCGTCCATGCCGGGCACGATCGTGCCCATCTTGCGAAGCGGGCACTTCGTGTCCTTGTTCGGCCCGCGCTTCTTCGCCATATATAACCTTTCCATCAAAAAGAAAAGGCTCCCACCCGCACATACGCATATGCAGGTGGGAGCCTCGAATTCGTTCTAGCTGCTCTCGCCTAGATGCGATTGCTCTGGCAATCGATCTCGTGCGCAGCAGCCGAGAGGTCACCGAACCGCTCGACGACCTTCCCGATCAACTCACGCCGTTCCGCCATAGGCGTCTCGGGCGTGAAGAACTTCGCCCGGGCGGTGCACAACGTGCGCATCATGCGCACGAGCTCCACCCGGCGGGACGGCGCCAACCGGCGGATCGAGACCCGGTAAAAGATCTCGGACTCCGCGGCCTCCTTGTCCGGCAGCGTCTCTCCAACGCCCCAGAACTGGGCCAATCCAAACGCCAGCCTTTGCAGATACTCACGCATAAACGTGTCGTAGCTGCTGTGGCTGGCGGCCTTTTTCTTGAGCATATTTTGCTCCTACAGGAAAAAACTAACCAAAGGGCTTTGAAATCTTTCCGAACAGCAGAAGCCCACGCGGCTATTCGGATTGCTCCGCCGGTTTCTCTTCCGGCGCTGGCGGCGGGAGCACTTCGTAGTGATCGCCGTGCAGCAGATTCAGGTTTCGGCCGTTGTCCCACTGCACACCAATCTGGTGCCAGTGATCGGGACCGACCAGACTGACATGCGTTACGGTGCCTTCGAGGCCCGCGGACATGCCCCGTTCCACAGGCTGGCGGGCCGAATCTGGGTTGAACATCGGGCGGAGCAACCGCACCCGATCGCCGATTTTGATATCGGTCATCAACCGAGCCAACAGTTTTTCCGGCTTTGCCGGATTGTACAAGTACCGCTCAGCCCGATGGCCGTTGAAGTACTCGATAATCGTCGGCTCATTTTTGAGCACAGTCGCGGGATCCTCCGTGACGATGTTGTGCACGCGCACCAAACCGACTAGGATCGCGCGGCGGGCAATCGACGTGTCGATGTTTGCTGCGTTTGCCAGCACATCGACCAAATATGCTTTTTGCGTCATCAGTTTTGTTCCACGGACTCGATCTTTTCGAGCTCTTTGCCAAGCTCGTTGAACGTCTCGAAAAGCGTCTCGATATTCGGACGCAGCAACTGCAGCTCGCCCTCGAGCTTTTCGAACTCGGCCGCGTTGCCGAAGTTCTTGTGCGCACGATCGAGCATGGCGATCGCATCGTCGCGCAGTCTGAACAACATCGGACCGTGCTCCGCCGTGACCTTTCTAATCAGCCGTACCGAAAACTTCTCCAGCGGGTCGATTCCCGCATAGCTTTCGGCCCGCTGAAACAGGTTTTTAAGCCCGTCCGCCGTGGTTGTGAGAATCGTCGCGACGTGCACGATTTGCAGCGTTACCGCCATTTGCTTGCTGTCCATTTCGTCGTTCCTTTCACTTTTCAACGAAAAAGGTCTAGATACGTATCGGACTGCCGATGCTGCGCTGCCTTTTTGTAGCGCTGTAGTAAATCCATCAGCCGATCGACGTCGTTCTCTTGCAGGATGAACTCGTCGAAGAAGCCGTACCGGCACCGATAGCCGAATACGTATTTCACGGCTTTCAGGATTCGCTGCCACCACGGGACGCCGCCCAAAAACACGTATCCGTACAACCCCGGATCGTGTTCGTCCAGCCAGAACCGAAACGTATGTTCTGGCGAGTGGCAATTGCACTCGAAGTATTCACTTCTGCTCTCCATGCTTTTTCTCCAGAGGACGAGAAAGAACAATCATGACATCCGCGAGATTGCCTTGGTAGCGCGGATGCAGATACGTTTCGGGATAACGCCAGCCGAACTTCAGCCCGAGCTGAATGTACGTTACCGACAAATCCAGCAGCCCGATGAGATGCTGAAAGCCGATTGGCGCACAGCGGATATTCGCGATATCCACCGGTTTGTCGAAATCAGGCACCGCAATTGCAAAAAGCTTCGCAACCTCGGGCGAGATCTCGGTCATTTCCCGGAAACGTGCTACCGTCATTTCCGGGTCGAGCATTAGGCGCTCGGGGTATTCGATGCACGCGTTCGGAGTAAACAGCAACGTGATTCTGGCGGTTTCGATCTCCAGCACGTCACTGTTTACCCGGATGGTTTCTTTTATCTTATTTTTCTCCTGTTACTGGATGCGCAGTAATGGCCGCCTGCACGTCAACCGGAAACTGCGCAATTTTCCGGTTGTTAATAGCCTCGTAGTCGTAGTTTGGGTCTTTGGTCTCCATGTAGTTCAAAAACCACAGGAACGGCTGGTCAACCCATGCGGGCAGGAAAGCGCCATTTTCCTGCAGCGCTTTAAGGTGCGTGAACAGACCTTCGCGGCCGTCAGCGTGACCAACCCACACCCCGGGACCGTCGACGGGCCCGTGCCAAGTGCCGGAGCTCGTAAACTGAAAAGCCGCGCCGGGCTGCAACTCGGTACGCCAATTGTAATAAACGTTCGAGCTGTTTAACCGCCCGTCATACGACTCGGCAGTTATCAACACACCGTCCGGACGCCACCAGACGCTGTATTGCTCGGCCTGTTCGTCATACCCGATAAATTGCTCGCTGTATACGCGAACAAACTTGTTACGCCCGAGCAACGCAACAAAATCGTGGTATTTGATCTGCATATAACTGTCGCCGAGAACAGTCAGCAGTTCCGCCAGTTGGCGGCGCTGGTTTTGCATGAACAAAAACCCCAGCCCGATGGCGCACGGGCTCTTTTCGCCGACGATCTTTTCAGCCTCGGCGAGCGGATCGAACTCCATCAATCCTTTGACCATTTTCTCCAAATCGTTCATTGCGACCTTTCTGTTCTGTGAAGCGGCTGAAAGCAGAATGACCCTGACGGGATTTGAACCCGTGTTACCGGCGTGAAAGGCCAGTGTCCTAGACCCCTAGACGACAGGGCCATTGCTGCTTACTGATATTCCATTTCGACGTCGGGCACGTACTCGTCGTACCCGGTGTAGCGCACAACGTTTCTGGCGTCGATTCGTAACTCGGTCCATTCGCCGTCGTCGTCGCGGCAAATCACACGTTTGCCCTTGTACCTGCGCTGCATTTCCACGCAGATCCGCTCCGCGTCAGACTGAATATCGATCTCACCCAAGAGATCGACAAGGAAAACTCGATCGCTGTCTACTTGAATGACAGCGTAATCCGCTTTCTGTTTCTCCATGTTCCTCCTTTCTGAGGATTAGGCCCGGTGTGATTCGAACACACGACCAAAGGATTATGAGTCCTCTGCTCTAACCGCTGAGCTACGGGCCCGCTAGCCGACAAGGATCAGCCCGCGAGGCGCGCCTCCGCCACCCCCACGGCAGCCTCGGCTATCTTAACCGCCTCGTTGGCGGCTTCCATCACGTTCTTGAAGAAACACTTCCGGCTCATCTGGGATCCCAGACTCGGTATTCGTAGAGCTGGTCTTTTTCCTCAAGTTTTCGCGCCGCTTCCATTGCGGCGTCGTATTCGCCCTCGACTTCTTCCACGAAGATCCAGAGACCATCGGCTTTTGTCGCCTCGACGTTGGCCCAGTAGTCTTCCTCTTTGATCCACGAGACTATGTTGTAGTCTTGCGTCAAGATAATTTTGTCGAGACTACGATAGCCGTCGTCGTCCTCGTCTTCGTCCAAGCAGTAGGATCCGTCGGCTTTGACGTGAAAGTATGCGTTGCAGGGTTTTCCGCAGATATCGCTCGCCTCTACGACGAGGTGCGCGACGTACGGCTCCATCCTTTCCTTTTCTTCGGGACTGCTGGTTTCGCTCGGCAGGTCGTCGCACATGATCAGCGCGAAGATCCTGTCGCCCGGCATGGGGTAAATCGGCGGCGCGTTCCAAAGCGAAGCGAAGTTCTTGATCGACACCGACGGCCGTAGAATCTTGCTGATTGCGTGTTTCATTTCAGCCCGCGAGGCGCGCCTCCGCCACCCCCACGGCAGCCTCGGCTATCTTAACCGCCTCGTTGGCGGCTTCCATCGCCGCCTTGGCCGCGTCAAGCGCGGCGCCCGACGTGTCCGCCGCCGCCTCAGCCGCCTTCACGGCTTCGATGGGGTACTCGCCTCCGTCAGCGCTGGCGGCGATGCCGGCTTCCCTGAGCGCCGTGAGCGCCGCCATGTTGTCCTCGTGCGTGTCGAGCGCCGCGTTGTAGGCGGCGACGGCCGCATTCGCGGTCTCGAGAGCCTGCGCGGCATGCGCACGGTACTTCAGCAGCACCGCGGCAGCGACGCGACTGGCCGGCGGAAATGCCAGCAGAGCCGCATACTCGTCACCGGGGATCGGCACATCGTGCACCATCGGCGCCGGGCCCATCGTCAGGCTGCCGGTGCGGGTGTTCAGAAACTGAGCCATATCGTCTGTCCTTTCTTAAAAGAAATAAAATCACACCACTAGCCGCAGAGGGACTCGAACCCCCAACCCCCTCGGTGTAAACGAGGTGCTCTGACCAATTGAGCTATGCGGCTTTTTTTATCTATTGCGAGCCTGTCGATATCGCAGCCGCAAACCGTAATATAACCACAACTCGAACCTGCGAAACCGCCGCAAGATTACCCTGTAAATCCTACGCGGCAAGGTGTTCAAGTTATGCTTTTGCATATACTGCTGCCGCCACCAGTAAATCGCCTCGTCGGCTTCGGCCGTGGTGACGTGCGTGTTACACACATCGCAGTAGTGACAGGGAACAGCGTGTACCGGCACCGGATACAGTTTCCCGTCAATCAGCATCTGATGCGTGGCGCTGTAACGCGCGGATTTGAGATCACCGCGACATTGATGGCACTGCATCAATTTATACCTGTACATGTTACTTTACCACTTTGAAACGTGGGAATCGGGCGTCGCAATCGGGACACGCCCACTCCCAGATCCCGTCATACCGCTCCGGGATTTCGACGCCCATCAGGCGCGAAAACTTGTGGGGCGGGCTGTAAAGCTCGGCAATACGAGCATGCAGCTGTTCGTCGGTGTATTTGTCGTACACCGCGAGTTTGCGCCAGCAGTCGAAGATATCGCCGGCATCCCAGCTACTGCTGCATTTAGGACAGCAGCCAAACTGGTCGATTTTGAGTTGTACGGTGTGCATTCTTGCTCCGATTTTCTCCAATAGGTAAAGAAAACGCGCGCACGCGCGCATAGGCGTGAAATGGGGCGAGTGGGAATTGAACCCACACGGGATTGCTCCCCCGGGATTTTAAGTCCCGTGCGTCTGCCTGTTTCGCCATCGCCCCATTTCACGATGTAATCACGCATCGCAGTCGACGACGGCGGCCGCTATATCAGCGTGCCCTGTCGACGAATGCGCTGCACGCCACGTGTCGGAGTGAGTGCGATACCCGCTCCGTAACGTCATAGCCCGCTCCAGCCTTTTGGCTAGCTCGGTTATGACTAGTACGTTTGCCAGCGAGCGGAATACAGTAGCCGCAGCGACTGCCTTCGGGAACTTCGCCAGCACCTTTTCGATCTCGTCGTTAGCGAGTTCGGAAAGGCGTTCTAACTTATCCTTACCATCTGCCATGTGCTCTCCAAATCCACCACTGGCCGTTCCAGTGGCAGTAGAGGTTTTGGCCGTCCGAGTAGTACTGCGGAACCTGCTCCACAGTCTTCGACGGCTGCTGAAGCGTGTGCTGCATCCTTTGCTGCACACGCTGAACGCCCTGCTGCACGGCTGGCTGCACAACCGGCCAAAATACCGACAGCAAGATAAACACCCAGTTCATCTTCCCCCTCCTTGAGTTACCGCCAATCTGTAAGCACTTTGCTTATCTCATAATTGGCGGCTGCGTGCACATTTTTTGCTTGCCCGTTTTTTGACGGCTGTTTGCGCAGCGTCAACGTGTTGACAGTTTTACGCAACACGTCAGACTTAACCGCGTACACACACCCGTCTGACAAATCGCAAATTGCGAAATAGTCAAACATGTCGGGTTGGTACGCGAATTTGTAACCGGGGCCGCTTTTTCTCAGCGGCAAGCGCAGACAGCCCGATACAAACGTAATCGCTTTGCACTGAAAACGCAGCAACTTTCCGTTTTTTTCAGCGACGAGGTCGATTTCGCGCAAAGCCACAAACTAATAGGGGCGTCCGGAGTTGCGCCGGATTCACGAAATTAAAAGTTTCGTGCATCACTAACAATGCTTCGCCCCCAACTGCCGGTCTCGGCTATTTAGGCCGGACCGCCCTTTTACGACTGCTGCGTTGTCTGCGCCACGTAGCGCGGACAAACGCTTGATTGAACGCCATCGCTAGCCAGTCCTGCTCCCGGACGGCGTCGGCGTCAACGCGCGGACTCAAGTCGCTGAACCGTTTTCGGTCATGCGAATCGAGCCCCCGCACGGGAACCACCTTCATGGCGCGTCTCCCATGGGGGGAACGAGCGCCGCCGCGTAGCCGTAGCCACGCGGCTTCGGGTTGCCGTGGTCGTCGATCAGAGTGATCGCTGTCTCCAGAAGCTCGATCAGCTCTTGACCGGCGATCTTGTCGACGCTGGCGCGCTCGACCATTCCGGCCGCACGCGCCAGCAAATTCGTGGTCACGGCTACGAACCGGGACTCGCGGGTGGTCTGCTTTTCCGTAGCAGCCATTTTTACGTTACTCCTTTGGGGCACACGATGACGCGATTACAAAGTCGCGCCGCTTACTTAATATGCCACGAAAACGGAGTATATTTAGCTAATTGTTGGCCCGCATTTCGATCACTTTGACGTCGGCGTATCCGCGTAAAACCGCCGCAAATGCGTACGCCGAGGCTATCTGCCCAAACGTCTGCATAACGGAGTACGAACCGGGCTTAAATTCGTCCGCAATCAGCACGTAAGCTGCAGGCGGAAATTGCGCAACGCACATATCCATTATTTCAACTGCAGGCGGCGCTTTTTTGTTCTTCTTGTTGCTCTTGGCCATGGTCAGACATCCAGTCAAATTGTTTTTGTTTCAGGCCGGTTGTTTCAGACTGCAAGTCATCGTGCACCGTTACCATGGCAGTATCCGCGACTTTGACCGGCATGAGCAGTGCATACTGGTTTTGCGGACCAAATCGTAATGTTACTGTGCTGGCTGCCACAAAAATTGCTCCTAGTGGATTCGAACAATCGGCCGCTCGATCGACAAAGATTTAAACGCAAGCACCGGCACGCGATACGGCTCTGTGCCTTGCCGCCTGCAGCTTTCTTTTGTGTCCCAGTTGCGACGTATTTCCGCAGTCAGCGCGGCTATTTGCGCAGGAGACGGATCGACAGAACGCACACCTTTACGCCCCATAGAATCCCTTCTACGTTAAGCAGGTAACGAACTCGACACCGCGCGAATGATACCCGAAAGAGACATCGGGTCAAGAGCTAGATTTGCAGTACTCGCGATAGCGTTGGTGGCGCAATTTGTAGCAGTCTGCACACATAGGCAAGTAGCGTTCTTCGCAGCCCAGTTCGATCGTCGGGCCGTGCAGCACAGGATGCTTGTTCTGCAGCTTGAGATTAAATACGGCCTTGCGGTCGCAGTCGGTGCAGGTTGTTTTGATCTCTTCGATAGAGTCGGCCAGCTCAAATAAGCGCTGCGACGCCGGAAACAGCTGCAACCGGAAATCAGTGCGCAAGCCATAACAGATAACCGGGATACCGCCACCGACATTGTGGGCAATACTGTGAAACTGTTCGATGGCGGTAATCGGCAGAAACTGCGCCTCGTCGACCAGCAAGCACGAAATACCCGCTAAATCCATGGGCGGAAACGGCTCAGTATCCGGCACAATGACGTCTGCTTTTGCGGACAAGCCAGCCCGAGTGCCGATGATATCGATACCGAACCGCGTATCGATTGCCGGCTTGAGCAGCAGAACCTTTTTACCCTGCTGCCGATAATTGTGCGCAACAGCCAGCAGATTCAACGTCTTTGCGCTACCTACAACACCATATCGAAAATAGAGCTTAGCCATTTAAAGTCCAAAAGGCTGGGGGAGAAAATCGCGCAGCTGTTTCACTGTACCGTCGGCCAGAATAATCACGGTTTCTGGCGTGCCGAACTCTGCCATGACCTGCAGGCACGCTCCGCATGGCACGCCCGGCACCAGCATACCGGACTTGTCGCGGCAGGCAACAGCCACATGCGAGAGCTTGCGCGCGCCCGAGGCTAGGCCGCTGAATATGGCCGTGCGTTCTGCGCAGATCGTCAGGCCGTAGGAGCTGTTCTCGACATTGACGCCGGAGAATATCTGCGTAGAGCCCGCAAACACCACTGCGGCGCCTACATGAAAACCAGAATACGGCGCATAGGCGTTGTTGCAGTTGATTTTGCTGGTCGCAAGCAACACATCGCGCAAATTGTCAGGCACAGCAAGCTCTCCGGGTTAGCCGTCTTCCATACGGGAATCAAAATACCGTTGCGCCGCTTTAGACGCTTCTGGGGTATTCCATGCCAGCAAGCCATCCGGGCGGTAATGCATGGGGTACTCTTCGCCGGGTTTAATCGGCAAATAGCAACACCGTGTTGTGTATTGCCGATTGTCGGTGTCGCCGTGCCACCGGTGATACGCTTCAATATCGTTAAGATAACTTACGCGTAATTGAGCCTCCACGCCACGACGTTGATAATCACGAAACGCCGCACTATGCCAGCAAACCGTGTCGTCTGGCAGGTACTGCGTTCTTTTATTGGCTAGCCATTTCTCATCGAGCGAATAGGCAAACGCCACGTCTCCGCCCCCAAAAGGATGTCCGCAATAAAAGCCGCCAAGCGCATCAAACGCGTGCCGCGTCATAGCCCACGCAAAACCGGGATGGAAAAAACCCGGTGCCGGTTCTTCGCCGATGTTCAAAGCCACCGCGGCGCTGCGTCGTGACAAAAACCAATCGCCGTCCCGATCAATCCAGATTGCCCGTTCGAATGGCTGCAGCACATCGCACGTGTCGAGCTTGACTTCGATTAGCGGCCCGATATCGTCGCGAGAAAACCGAATATCAGAGTCCAGAAAAAGCAATTTATCGGCTGAGCACTGCTGCGCGGCAAGGTTCCAAAGATTCTCTTTGAAAAAAAGCGCGTCAGTTGAGCGGTAAACAATCGAACGTACTCCGGCCGGTACAGGTTGCGGAGACTGCCCCGGCCGGAGTACCTGCAACAGCAAAACAGGGAGTTTTGCCGCAGAGAGCCACGCCAGTGTTGACGCAAGATACGTTTTAGGCAACCAGTAATTGCTTGGCGAATAAAAAGCCACGCAAACGGTCAACATCTTCAATTTCCGACAACATTGGAAATTGGGCTGTAAATCGCGGGTGCGTCATAGCTGAGCAGCCCAGCCCGCACACGGAACTCGTATTTGTCTCCGCTGGTTGCGTTGCTGATGTTGACCGCGTAATTGAGTTGATTGACAAATGCCACATAGTTCCACGCATTGTCGGCCACCTCGCCGCCCGCAGGCTGCAACAATCGGAACTCGACGTTGTAGCCCGACCACGTTCCAACGCACAACCGCGACCACTCTAGCGCGAATACCACGCCGGGAGCGCCGTATTCCGGCGTAACGCTAGCAAGGCGTAACGTTGGCGCGTCATCGTCGGGCATTGGATTGCTTGTAGCTGTGGCCGTCGGACTGTCGCCCGCTGCGCTAAGGGCAACAACAGAAACAACCCACGACGAGCAGTAGGTTCGGCCCCAGTGCTGTTCAATAAACGTGTGAGTACGCGCCCCGGCGCCAAGCGTTACCGCGCTGCCCTGCGCACCACTAAGCGTAACACGATAACCGGTAATTTCATTGCCGCCGTCATTGAGCGGCGGATCCCACGCAACAGATACTGTAGCGTTGGTATATAGGTCAGATTGCCACAGGTCAGAACTCCCGCCGCCCCAATTTGCCGCCGCGCTTACCGACAAAATTTGCGGTGCCGACATACCGCTATCTGAGCTAGACGAATTAGACGAGCCGGACGAACTAGACGAGCTGGACGAGCTGGAACTCTCGCAGCCCTCGTAGATTATTTCCGTACCAGCATAGATGCGGCATACCTGCGCAGT
>Ga0214923_10006906_pt1 | contig 12541 bp, 8 predicted proteins | sample LL1510_MetaG_FD_177993 | JGI IMG/M metagenome (GOLD analysis project Ga0214923, IMG submission 177993) | Freshwater microbial communities from Lake Lanier, Atlanta, Georgia, United States - LL-1510 | ecosystem: Environmental > Aquatic > Freshwater > Lake | place: USA: Georgia | collected 2015-10-15
GGTCTGCAGACGTTCAAGAACCTCGACCGGTCCGAATACCCGTCGTTGGACGCCACCGGTCGCAACCTCGAGGACGCCACGCCGGAGTACGCACCCGGCGCGTCGATGGGCTACCACGGAATGACCTTCGGCACCCTCCTCGGCAAGGTGATCGAAGGCGCGACCGGCAAACCATTCGCGCAGGTCCTGCATGAAGAGATCACCGGGCCCCTGGGCATCCCCGACCTGTACTGCGGGGTTCCGGACGTGCCAGCCGTCACCGACCGGATTGCTGCCCTGTTGCCGGGTGGCATCCCGGATAGCGCCACCGGACTGGTGGCAATGACCGATGCCGAACGTGCGCCACTTGCAGTGACGTCGGCAGAGAGGGGCAAGCGCGAGTTCCAGACCGGGTGCATGCCGGCCGGAGGCATGATCACCAACGCCGGCAGCATCGTCCGGATGTATGGCGCAATGCGCGAACCCGGCCTCGATGGCGTGCGGATGCTGACCCCCGAGACGATTGCGAACGCCACCGTGCCGTACTTCGGCGCCGACGGCCGGCACATCGAATGGGTGGGACGCATGGGACTTGGGTATGTCATCGGCGGTTCGCCTCACCTGGGGTGTGGCGTGGTGATCCCTTCACCATGGCCGGACTCATTCGGGCACACCGGACTTGGCGGGTCACTCGCAATGTACTGTCCGTCACGAGACCTTGCCGTGGCCCTGACCAAGAACGCCCTGATGCCCGGGCGCCTCGAATGTCACACGTGGGACCTCGTCATGCGGGCAATCACTGGCGCCCTCGGCCTACCCTACGAGGCATAGCGCCAAGGCAGACGCGGCGATTCACGGTCATCCGGACCGTTCGATGAAGCGCGGGTTGCCGCGCGTAGTCCCGCGGTACCCTCTCACCCACGCAACACCGGGTGGCCCTGGCGATAGGTCACCATGCGCGGGTTTGCGCCATGTCAGGAATTGCAACGATGACCAGGATGACGGGCGGACGCACTCTTGGTGGCATTCCCCTGCGGGCTGTCCCAAGCCGGGAGGTCCACTCGCAGGAGAATGAACTCCTGACCACCACCTCCGCCCATCTCCGCACCTGGTATCCCGACGGTGTCCCCGCAGATGTCCACCAGGCCGCGCGCCACCTGTGCGCAGTGTGGGTCGATTACCGGTTGCCGATTGAGGATCGCACCCCTGACATCCTCGCCCTCATGGCGATGCATCCCCGCGAGTTGCGCCTTCACGACCGCGACAAGGACGACGGTGCCCCGCGCGACCGGCGCCGGTAGCCCCCGTAGTCCCGGTACCGAACCGCGGGCGGGATCGAAGCACGGAAGCAACGCGATGGCGCCCTTGCACTCGCGGTCCGACCGCAAGGCACCACGGTGACCGCCGGTCATGACGAGTTCGCGCTCATCAACAGCCTGGCGTCATTGCTGGACCATCCGACTCACGGTATCGGGATTGGTGACGACGCCTCAACGTGGCCACCAACCCCGGGCACGATGACCGTTGCAACGACCAACACGCTTAGCGACGCGTGTACATTAGGTGGCGATGGGGCCGGGAGCGACTCGTATCTGAATCGGGTGGGGTGGCGATGGGGCCGGGAGCGACGCGCATCTGAATCGGGTGGGGTGGCGATGGGGCCGGAAGCGAAGCGCATCTAAATCAGGTGGGGTGGCGATGGGGCCGGGTAAGACGACCCCCGCCGTGATCGGACGTGTGGTGCATGCGCAACCCGGGGGCCTCGTTACCTGCCCGTCTGGTGGCATGGCCATTCACACCGGCTGCGGGTGGGTAGGTCGCGGTCTAGCGGGACATCGCCCGGTGCGTCGGCCGCAACCCTAACGCCTGTCCATCACCGATATGCGAGCCGCCATGCCGATCATGAGATGCTCCGGCGGGTCGGCAAGATCGATCACCACCGGATAATGCTCGCCAGTCGCACTGGGGACCGGCTGCATCCCGACCGACCGGACGATGCCGGCGAGACCAGTCACCTCCAGGGCCGGAATGGCAACGGTGACTGCCTGCTCACGATAGAGCCGCGTCACGACAAACTCGTCGACATCCGTGGTTTCTAGCTGGAGACGTGACATGTCCGCGACCACCATCAGGGTCGCACCCGGCATGACCGTGTCGCCGTCGTGCACCGAAACGGCGGTGACGGAGCCCTCACGCGGAGACGTGACCAGCACCGCGTCGCCACCACCCGGGGATTCCACGCGAGCAAGCGCCTGTCCGTTCCCGACGCGGTCGCCAACGACGATGCGGGAAAGCCTCACCGTGCCACCGGTCAACGACCCGACGGCACTCTGCGCCAACGGCCTCACGACACCCCGAACCACCAGGGCAACGGGCAAGGTCTGGCATCCCGGTCCCGGACAGGTTGCGGTCGGGGTGGGAGCGGTCCCACCAGCAGCCCAACTCGCCGGGGCCGTGCCGAAAGCAAGCGCACACCCGGCCACGGCCAGGCCGATCGCGAGCGACACGAACAGGTACGCCGTCAACGTCCCGCCCCATCGCCACCGAGCGAAGCGCATATAGAAATTCGTGGCGCTGGGGAGCGAAGCGAGGGGTGTGTATGGACGTTTCGCTTCTGCCCGGTCGCGTAGAAACTTCATTTGCGTTCCATCCCGGGAAGCCCGATTGACACCGCGGGACGGAGTTCACCGGTCGGGGGCGAAACCTCGGTGACCATCCCATCCCGGATTTCCAGACGGCGGGTACAGATCGCCGCGACGCCTTCATCGTGGGTCACGACAACGACTGTCCGCCCCTCAGAATGGAGTTCCTGAAGCAACGCGATCACTCCGGCCTTGTCCTCGCTGTGCAGGGCACCCGTCGGCTCGTCGGCAAGGATCAGGCGCGCACCGTTGGCGAGGGCACGGGCAATTGCCACGCGTTGTCGCTGACCCCCGGAAAGTTGGGCCGGCATTGCAAGTAACCGGTCGCCTAGTCCGACGCGGTCAAGCAGCTCTGAGGCGCGGGAGTGTCGAACGGCAGCGCTGATCCCGGCGGCCTCCATCGGGATGGCGACATTCTCGAGGGCGGTCACGCCCATCAGCAGGTGGAACCGCTGGAATACGAACCCTATCTCGTGCAGGCGCATCCGGGTGCGCGCCCCGTCATCAAATCCGGCAATATCCTGCCCATCAAAGAGGATGCGCCCCTCCGATGGTTGGTCAAGCAATCCGATCAACTGGAGGAGTGTGCTCTTGCCGGACCCCGATGGTCCGACGATCGCAAGGAGGTCGCCTGCGCCGATCACGAGATTGCACTCCTTCAGGGCCGTCAATCTGGCAACTCCCGTTCCATACGACCTGCTGACCGCGTCCAGCCCGATCCGCACACCAGCGTCAGGCATCGCGCAGGACCTCCACGGGATCCACACTTGTCGCCTGCCTTGCAGGGATCAGCCCGGACACCAGACCAACGACGACCGAGACCACCAGGAGTGTCGCGAACATTGGCGGATCCTCAACGTACAGGACCTCGATCCCATACTGCGGAGCGATGGACCGGTTTGTCCATCCACCAAGCACCGAAGCCATCATCGACCCACCTACAGCGGCAAGGATGCAGATGAGGGCGGCCTCACCGGCTACGGTTGCGAGGATCGTCCAGCGCGAGAGACCGATCGCCCGAAGGGTTGCGAACTCGATGCGACGCTCGGCGACGGATCGTCCAAGTACGGTGCTCACGAACAGGGCAGCGATCGCCAAAGTGAGTCCGATCATCATCCAGGAGAAGAACACCCCGGCGGACATGATCCGGTTGGATGCCTCCACAAGTTGGTCGGTGTCGAAGAGGCTGACCGCGGCGATGCCGTTGAGGCGGTCCCGTACCGCCTGCGCCGCTGGGTCTGCACCGCGTGCGCTTCCCGCCACGGGGGAGTGCAACGCGACTGCAATCAGGTTCATTGCATCGGGGATGGCGATCCGTTGGCGAAGCGCCTGGTAGTCGAGATACGCATATCCGTCGGTCCCGAACGCGGTACCCCGGAGGCGCCCGACTCCAACGACATTGAATGACCGTCCGCTCAACCGCAGCGAGGTGCCGGTGCGCAGCCCGGTTTCACGGGACAACTTGTCACCGACCACGATCTCATCGGGCCGACGCAACCACCGACCGTCGGCAAGGACGAGCAACCCGTCAATGTCGCCCGGATACCCGTCCACACCCATGACGGTGACCAACGGGGTCGGTTCGTCTGCCCGTGTCGCCCCATCAGCGTCGCGCGTCAGACTGGCGAGGGTCATGCCGATGGCCGACCGCACTTCCCGCAAGCTGCGGATCTGGGCGAGGACCCCCGATGCCTTGGGGATGGCCCCGGTGGTGTCGCTTGGCAGGACGGGCACAAGGGTTCCTCCCTGTTGAACGACGTACATGTCAATATGGGTCTTGACAAAATTGCTGATATACAGGTCGGTCTTGGCGCGGGTAACCCCGAGGAGGAGCATGCCGATGCCGAGCGCGATGCCAACGCCGATGACCATTCCGGTGAGGGCCCGCGCGCGTCGCACAACCGTGCGCACGGCATACGGCAAAGACAAGACCCACGGAACCGATGGTGCGGATCTCCGGGGGCCGATGCGTACCGACGCGGTGGAACCTGTCACGTGAAAGCCATTTTACCCATGTGGTGCAGCACCTAATCCGGCGGGTTTTCCCTGATTGCAGACCGTCTGCACCGCATTTCCTTCCGGACCATGTCACTTGTTCACTCCCTACGAGTGGTCCATGGACACCTCATTCCACAAGGTGGTCAAGACCGAGTGTGGGCGCGCCCGATTGGCCGAATTGCAGGCAAAGTCGGGCTCCACCCCATCCCCACTCTCATTTGTCTACGCTTCACTTAGCGCGCATCTTCGCCTCATGTGGTTTCCCGCCATCGCAGCCGTGCGGGATCTGGCAAAGCGCTGGGTCGTGGCAGCGACGCGTTCGGCACTCACCCCAAACTCAAATAGGCGATCCGCGCGCCGCGTCACAACCGAGGCTTGCTCGGACCTTTGCCATCGAAGTGACAACGGCGCAACTCACTTCCATTTGCCGGTCGCCTGCAAACGAGAAGTGGGCACTGGGTGCGCTACGAGGCCGAACCCGAGAGGATCACGCCGTGATGACGATAAGAACATCTGTTTCCGACCCCATCAACGTTTCGTTGATAGACGCTGCAGACCACGGCCTGCCGGGGGCCATCGGCGTCACCCTTGCACCTGGCAAGGTGGACCTGCGACGAGGATGGGACCGTGACCTGGAGGCTGATCTCACCCGGTTGCGCAGTGTGTTCGGGATCGATGTGATCGTCTCGCTGATGGAACCATGGGAGTATGACCACCTCGCCATCGCCAACCTCGCAACCCGTTCCGAGGCTCACGGGATGGCCGTGATCCTGTTTCCGATCAAGGACCGGAACGCCCCGGGCAACGGTACCGAGGACGCGTTCATCAAGCTCATCCGGGACATCATCGCGTTGGCCTCAGCAGGCAAGAATGTGTTGATCCACTGCCGGGGTGGGCGGGGACGATCGGGCACCATTGCGGCAAGCGTGCTCGTGGCCCGTGGCCATGCGCCGGACATTGCCCTAGACAAGTTCCGGGCAGCCCGCCTGACACGGACCGCCATTGACGTTCAGGAAGCGTGGGTCCACGCTCTCGCAGGACGGTACGGCGATGATGTACGGTTGGAAGGAATCGGAAATCCCGAACCTGCCACGTGACGCATGCCGGTTGGTAGGAACAAGAGTCGTAACGGACATCGCGACGGGGGTCAACCCACACCCACCCTGTTCCTGCCCACCACCGTCTATCCACCACGCGGGCGCAGTCTCCGGAGCCACCTCTCTTGCCAACATGCCGGCGGGTATGCGTTGACCTGGCCTGGGTGCAACGTGGTGACACTCGGGATTCGAGCACGACATCCCTCAGACGAGTGGTGTAGACTGCGGCTTGGTCTCGTGTCGGTGATTGATCATCCCGGAACGCAGGCAACGGTTCCCGCACCAGTGGTCCCGTCGGCATCCAGGCACGCTCCCCGTTCGGTTGGGGCCTGAGGATCCGGCCCGGCCCCGCTACGGCCTCCGCCCCGCGCTCCGATCAGTCTCCAGCAGGCGTCACCCACGTGACGTGCGTCCACACCACACCACCACCCAACCTGATTTATTTACGCTTCGCTTGGCCGGTTCCGGAATGGCGGAGCCGACTCCCGCCCGAACCCGGAGCCAGCAGATGAACCTCACCACGCGGACGCCGAGCCACCAACCCACCACCCATCCTGATTTCCCTACGCTTCGCTTGGCCCCCGGCTGCGAAGCAACTCCGGATCCGGCACGGTCCGATCCGCCGGGTATTCACTCAGGGGTGTCGGGATGGATTGCCGCAAGCCAAGCGCACGTGGACACCCCTCGCTTCGCTTCCCATCACAACCTGATCGCACCCTCGCCTTGGACGCGATGGCGCCGGAGCGAAGCGCATGCAAATCAGGCGGGGTGGTGGTGGGGTGGCGAAGCGCGTGTAAATCAGGCGGGGTGGTGGTGGGGTGGCGCAGCGCATGCAAATCAGGCGGGATGGTGGTGGGGTGGCGCAGCGTGTGTAAATCAGCCAACGTGCCTCGGGTTGGTTGCAGGCGCCCTCCTCCTCCTCCTAGCCGGTTGTTCACCCCTTTCGGTCGTCGAGCCGCCGGGCGCGCGGGCCGCCGTGTCAGTCCCCGCGGTGACCGTTCACCGGGGCGCCATCCAGCAGGTTGTCGCTGCCAGCGGCGAAGTCCGGGCCAAGGGCCAGATCGGGGTCCTACCCAAGGTGACCGGCCGGGTGCAGGTGGTCACTGTCGATGTTGGCAGCGCGGTGAAGGCCGGAGACGTCCTGATCGAGATGGAGTCGGAAATGCCGACCCTCCAACTCCAGCAGGCGCAGGCAAATGTCGATGCCGCCGAGGCACGTCTTGCCCAGGTTCAGGCGGGCGGCAAGGCCGACGACATCTCTGGTGCATCCCTCGCCGTCCAGCAACAGGAACTCCGGCTCCGTCAATTGCAGCAGGGCGGGCGCGCCGAGGACATCAACGCCGCCGAGGACGCTCTCGCAGCGGCCGAGGCAAGGCTTGCCCAGATTTCGGGCGCCGGCCGCCCGGAAGCGGTCGCACAGGCGAAGGCTGCCGTGGACGCCGCCGAGGCCAGGCTTGAACTCCTGCAGAAGGGTGCAACGCCGGACGTGCGACAAGCGGCCCAAGGTGCGGTCGAGGCCGACGAGGCACTGCTGGCTTCGGCACGGGCCGCGTTGACGGCGTTCGCAACCACCAGCGTTGCGGATGCCCAGCAAGTGCAAAGCCAGATAGGCAGCCTCCAGTCACAGGTGCTCGCCCTCCAGGAGAGCCTCGCCGCCACCGAGGCGACGCAGGCAAACATCGGCGCAGCGAACGCTGCCGACGTCCAGACCGCACAGACCGCGTTGGACACCGCCACCGCCCAACGCGATGCCGCCCGTGCCGCCCTGGCGCAGGCGGACAAACCGACCGACGTCCAACTCACCGCGGCAAAGCAGGCAGTCGTCCAGGCGCAGGCATCAAAGGACGCGGCTCAGGCGGCTTACACCGGGCTTGACCAGGGCGTTCCCCCAGTGACAAGCGGGACCGCGTGCAGCAACAACGGCGCCCTGCGCGACGAGACAACTTGCACGGCGCAGAAGAAGGCGGCCGAGACGGCACTGGCGGCAGCCCAGCGCGCGGAGGTCGTCGCCCAGATGCAACTGGAACTGGTCAACAACGGAGGTGCGCCCGCAACGAGGGCACAACTCCAAGCGGCGGTGGCATCGGCCGAGGCGCAGATCCGGTCCGCCCAGGTGCGACTTGGGCAGGTGAAGGGCGGCGCGTTCACGGTGCAGCAGGCGCAGGTCGAGGCGCAGCGGGCACAGGCCCAAGCATCCCTCACCGTCGCGGGAGAGAACCTGAAGGCCGCGCAAGTGCGCCTCGATGCACTCAAGACCGGCTCATCCGGCGGATCGCATGACGCCCAGCGCCAAGCCCTGGCGGCTCAGGTGACCGGCGCAGAACAGAAACTCAAGTCGGATCAGGCACGTGTCGATCAACTTGCGGCCGGTCCCCAGGATGAGGAAATCCGGGCAGCCCAGGCGGCCGTCCAACAGGCCGCTGCACAGCTCGGTCTCGTTCAGCAGCCTGCAACCGAACACGACATCGCCGCCCAGACTGCTCTCGTCGACCAGGCACGCCAGCAGGTCGCGAAGGCCCGGCGGCCGTATACCGACTTCGATCTGGAACAGCAGGAACTTGCTTTGCAGCAGGCCGAGATTGCGCTGCATGCACGCCAGGTTCCGTTCACGGCGCAGGATGTGAGGGTCGCGAAGGCTGCGGTCGACCAGGCGCGCGCCCAACTTGCCCTTGCCGAGGTGAACGTCCGGGAGACGAAGGTCGTGGCGCCGATCGACGGTACGGTCCTGGAGCGCTTCACCTCGCCGGGAGCAACCGTCGGACCGGGCACACCCCTTCTCACGATCGCCCCTCCGGTCGTCGAGGTGGTCGCCACAATCAGCGAGTCCCTCCTCGGTCAACTGGGAGCCGGGCAGGTGGTTACCCTGCGGGCGAGTGCCTATCCGGGCACCCCGCTGTCGGGCACCGTCGTCACGCTCACCCCCACAATCGATCCGCGGACGCGCACGGCGAGTGTGCGGATCGATCCCAAGGACACCGACCACCTCCTGAAGCCGGGAATGATGGTGCAGGTTGGCGTGGTCACCTCGGCGAACGAAGGCGCGCTCATCCTTCCGAAGGCCGCCGTTACCGGCACCTTGGCACCCGGTGGTTCTGGGACCGTGCTTGCCATCGACGCCGGTAGCCGGGTCCATCCCGTCGTGGTGACGCTTGGAGTGGTTTCCGAGACAAGCGTGGAAATTGCCTCCGGCCTCACCGAGGGCCAACAGGTCGTCACCGGAAGCACCGCCGGACTGAGCGATGGTGACGCGGTGAACGTGCAACCTGCGCCGACCGGAACCGGACGCTAGCCAGCGGCCACATTGCAAGGAGATTGAGATGACCATGCAGACCGCCACCGGGACGCGAGCGCCGGGAGACAAGCCGACCACCGGTGAGACCGCACCGGATGAGACGGGGACTGGCAAGGTGCCCACCGCATTGCCAACCGGCCCGGCCCAGGCCGCGTTCGAGGACACCAGACCGAGACGATCGGGACGGCGCTTCGCCCTTCCCCTGATCGGGCTGCTGATCGTTGCCGGCGCGGCTTGGTATGTTGCCGATGCCTACCGCACGGACCAGCTCTATGTGTCAACCGACAACGCCCAGCTCACCGGGCAGCCGGTCCAGGTCGGTCCGACCAGTGCGGGACGTGTGGCATCCGTCAATGCCGCTGTCGGAGGAACCGTCCACAAGGGCGATGTCCTGGCGCAAGTCGTCCTGCCGTCGCAAATCGGGGTGGCCCAGAACGGTGCACCCAAGGTGGACTTCCTCGGCGCGTCGGACAGCCGGGTCGATGTGGTCTCGCCAATCGACGGGGTCGTGATCTCGGTTTCGTCCGCTGTCGGGGCCACCGTCGCCCCCGGGCAGCCGATCATGACGCTCATCGATCCCACGCAACTCTGGGTCAACGCGAACATCGAGGAGACCAAGATCGGGCGCGTGCATGCCGGCGAGGATGTGGAGATCACCATCGACGCGCTCGGCGTGACGCTTCCCGGCCGGGTGATGGCGATCACTCCGGCCACCGGTGCGGTCTTCTCGCTGTTGCCGTCATCCAATGCGTCGGGGAACTTCACGAAAGTCACCCAACTGGTCCCGGTGCGGATTGCGCTCAATCTGGAGGGGCATCCGGCATTGCTCGGCTCGTCGGTTGAGGTCAGGATCCACGTCAAGTAGGAGTGTCGCGTCCCGCGGGCACACCGGGATCCGTCAAGTCCGCGGTTCCTTCCATCCGCTCACCTCGCTTGGCTCCCCATGGCCCCATCGCGTACAAATGCCTCGCTCATGACACATTGGAGATTGATCAAGTGGTTGCCGTTGGATCGCTTCCGTCAGGGTCACTGATCGCACAGCCGACCGCCGATAGGCCGCCGGACGCCAAGCGTCTCGGCCTCGATTACAAGTGGCAGGTCTTGCTCTGCACGGTCATCGGCACCTTCATGACGATGCTTGACAGCACGATCGTGAACATTGCACTGCCAAAGATGGCAGCCATTTTCGCGGTCAGCCTCAGTGACGTCCAGCTTGTCGTCACCAGCTACATGCTCTCGCTGGCGGTCATCATTCCCGCCACCGGCTACCTGTCCGACACCCTCGGGGTCAAGCGCCTCTACCTTTTGACAATGGCGCTGTTCACGGGCGGATCGCTGCTTTGCGGCCTCGCGTGGAGCAATGACAGCATGATCGTGTTCCGGATCATCCAGGGCCTGGGCGGCGGGATGATGGGGCCGCTGGGGATGACGATGCTGTACCGGGCGGTTCCGCTCAAGGAACGCAACAGCGTCATGGGCCTGTACGGCGTGCCGTTGATCCTCGCCCCCGTCCTTGGCCCGACCCTTGGCGGGTACATCGTTGAGTACCTGGACTGGCGGATCATCTTCACCCTCAATGTGCCGCTTGGCATCATCGGCATCCTGCTTGGTTCGGCGTTGCTCCGCGAGTCGGAGATCATCCGGAATCTGACCTTCGACTGGAAGGGGTTCGTCCTTTCGGCAATCGGGTTCAGCACCTTGCTTCTGGGGCTCTCGGATGGCACGTCGGACGGGTGGACGAGCACGAAGGTCGAGGCGCTGATCGCAACCGGGGTCATCTCGCTGATTGCGTGGGTTTGGGTGGAACTGTCCGTCCCGCAACCGCTGGTCGAACTGAGGCTTTTCGCCAGCTCAACGTTCAGCATCGCCATGGCCGTCACGTTCGTGCTGACCATTGGGCTGTTCGGCTCGCAGCTGCTCGTACCTGTCTTCCTGCAAAGCTACCGGGGACTGGGGGCTGCCGAAGCGGGCCTGATCACCATGGCCCAGGCGCTTGCCATCCTGCCGATGATGCCTCTGGCCGGACGCTTGACCGACCGGTTCGGCGCCCGACCCCTGCTGCTGATCGGTCTGCCGCTCGTGGCGCTTTCCAACTGGCAGTTCACCACCGTCGACCTCTCAACCAGTGACTGGACGCTGCGGTCGATGCTCGCCTTCCGTGGCGTGACACTCGGCCTGGTCATGATGCCTTCGATGACGACGGCGATGAACGCCGCCCCGGCGCACCTGCTCAGCCGCGCCTCCTCGCTCACGAACGTCTCCCGACAGGTATTCGGGTCGTTCGGAGCGGCGATCTTCGTCACGCTGCTGCAATCGCGGATGCGGTTCCACCAAGCGGTGCTGACCCAGGGTGCCACGCCGGACAACTTCGCGATTGCCCAGATGTTTGCGCAGGCCCAGCAATGGGTTGCGTCGCAAGGTGGCAGCGGTGCCGACGGACAGCGATTGGCCGTGCTTGCCCTCTACAAGCAACTGATGATGACGGTAGCAGTGGAGGCATTCCAGGACGTCTACCGCGTGGTTGCTGCCCTGACCCTGTTCGCCGTCGTGCCCGCCCTGCTGCTCCGGTCCGTGCGGCGCGCCCGACCCAAGGACGATCAATCCTCAGACCCCACCCCATCGCCGCCTGATGTAAATACGCTTCACTTGTCCCACGCCATGGGCGAGTAGTGGGCTATGGGAGTGGGCCAATCCTCAGATTCAACCCCTCGCCTCGCTCCCCGGCCCCGCCTGATTTATATGCTCGCAGGCTCGCAAAGCCCATCGTCCCCTGATCCGGATACGCGTCGCTTCGTTTCGGTGCTCTGACCCGTGGATACGTACCCGGTGTCACAAAACCCGTTTGGCGGTACCTGTACGAGTAGAACCGGCGATCTCGGGTGTGAGACGGGTCGCCCCCTGCGTCCTTGAAGGGACATGCCCATGAGCCCATCCACACGCCCAGCGCCGTTGACGCCGGTCTTCTATCACCCCGCGCAGCACGCTTCCCACGACTTCATCTCGATCCAGAAGATCCCGGCGTTCATTGCGCAGTCGGGTCGCGATCCCATCGGATTCGAGCCGTTCACGGATGACGACTTCGCGGTCGCGCATGACCCCGAATTCGTTGCCAACGTCTTTGGACTGCGGACGCGCAACGGGTTCGGCACGATGGACGAGAACCTGAACCACGCCCTCCGGTATTCGAGTGCGTCACTCTGGGCGGCCGTCTCCCACGTCCTCGAGGCAAACCGGGGCGGCTACCAGGGTGCGTCCGGCATCGCGTGTTCGGCGACGCAGGGGTTCCATCATTCCGGCTACACGTTCGCCGGAGGCTATTGCACGTTCAACGGTCTGATCATCGCTGCACGCAAGGCGTTGGCGGGGTATCCGGACCTCGGGCGCGTCCTGATCATTGACGGGGATGGCCACTACGGCAACGGCACCGACGACATCATCCAGCACCTCAAGCTTCGCGACACCATCATCAACGTCACGCGGCCGGAGATCGGGAAGGGTGGAAACGGTGGGCCACATTCGCGGTTCAGCCAGGC
>Ga0214923_10006907_pt1 | contig 12541 bp, 12 predicted proteins | sample LL1510_MetaG_FD_177993 | JGI IMG/M metagenome (GOLD analysis project Ga0214923, IMG submission 177993) | Freshwater microbial communities from Lake Lanier, Atlanta, Georgia, United States - LL-1510 | ecosystem: Environmental > Aquatic > Freshwater > Lake | place: USA: Georgia | collected...
TGAAATTCATCGGGGTAGCCTTGGGCGCTGGGCTGATTTTGGTTCCCCGTCTGCTTTGGGCCCATCCGGGGCATGAGGGCGACCCGGATACCTCGGCCGGGTCGGCCTCCGGCCTGCCCGCTCCGCAGGTGAGCATCACCACCGAGGGTGAGTACCGCGTGATCCGGGCCAACGGCGTCCCGAATCATGAGATCGGTCAATTTCCCGGACCGGGCTGTCCGAACGCGGCCTCCGGCCAGAATTACACCTTTCGGATGCCGCTGCATCCAACGACGAACGCCAGCTTTACCCAGCTGAAACAGCAGGCGATCGGAGTGGCGGTCAATGGAGTGCCTTTCGATCCGGGTACGGCGGAGTATTGGAAGAATGACCGGTCTTCCGGTTGGCATATCGAGGCGCTTGGAGGCCGGAAAAGCCTCGGGTTGGATCAGAACAACGCCCATGTCCAACCCAACGGGGCGTACCATTACCACGGGATTCCGACCGGCCTGTTGTCGACTCTTCCTGCCGGAGAGTCTCCAAAACTGATCGGATATGCGGCGGACGGTTTTCCCATCTACGCCCAAACTTCCGGGGATCTTTCCGGTTATCGTCTCAAAAGCGGAAGCCGGCCGGGCGGTTCCGCGGGTCCGGGGGGCAGGTATGACGGGACGTACGAACAGGATTATGAGTTTGTCGGGGGAGAGGGGAAGTTGGATGAGGCCAACGGGAAGGCGGGCAAAACGGCAGAATATCCGGACGGAACTTATTTCTATGTGGCCACGGCCGAATTTCCCTTTTATCCGCGAAAGCTGAAGGGCACTCCGTATCCAAGTTTTCAACGGGGTCCGCCCGGGGGAGGGCCGGGAGGGGCGGGTCAAAGCCGGGGATCCGGGGGAAGCGGGCCGAATGCCAAAACGGGGCGGGGAGATCCCGTTCAAAGATTTGATAAAAACGGGGACGGCAAAATTTCCCAAGAGGAGGCCCCGCCGCCGATGCAGAGGAACTTTTCCAAGCACGACACGAACGGGGACGGTTTTATCGATACCGAGGAGGCCCAATCCCTGCCAAGACCCGGGCAGGGAGGCTCCCCGGGGATGCCGCCCAATTAGGGCAACAGTTTTCCGACCAAGGCGCTGAGGGCGCGGTTGTCGGCCCGGCCGGCGGCTTTCGCCTGGCAGGCCTTCATGACAGCACCCATGGCCTTTTTGTCGGTGGCCTTGAGCTCCGCGATGACGCCCTTCACCAGCGTTTCCAGCTCCGCCTCGGGCATGGCCTGGGGGAGGTAGGTCTCCAGAATCTTAACCTCGGCCTGCTCCTTGGCGGCCTGGTCGGCGCGCCCGCCCTTGGTAAAAGCCTCGATGGAGTCGTGCCGTTTCTTGATCTCCTTGCGGACGGCGGCGATGACATCCTCGTCCTTGGCGGCGCCATCGGCCCCGTACTTCTCGATGACGGCGTACTTGATGGCGGATTTGAGCATGCGGAGGACGCCGAGACGGTCGGCATCCTTGGCTTTCATGGCTTCCTTGATCTGATCGTCGACTTTGGCGGCTAGACTCATGCCTCCACTCAACCCCCGATGGGGGGCGGGGTCAAACCAACCATGCTTTGCGGGGGGCTGGGCCTTTCGCCTAGTTTGAGGCAGTGAGCCGAATCCTGGAAAGCCGCGAAGCCCGTTGGGCGCTGATCTGGATCGCCGTGGTGACCGTGTTCCGGTTGTGGTTTGCGCCCCGGCTCGACCTGGTGGGCGATGAGGCGCACTACTGGGAGTGTGGAAGGGCGCTAGACTGGAGTCATTACGGCAAAGGTCCGGGGGCGGCCTTCGTCATCCGGCTCTTCACGTTTTTGCTGGGTGATGCGGTGTGGGTTGTGCGCCTGCCGGCCGTGTTGCTGGCGGCCGGCACCGGGTGGCTGATTTTTCTGCTGGGCCGGACTTTCTACAACGAGCGGGCGGGACTGGTGGCGGTGGTGTCGGCCTCGGTCATGCCGTTGTTTGCGGTCGGCAGCATTCTGATGACCATCGATCCGCTCAGCGTGTTTTTTTGGGCGGCGGCGGCCCTGAGTTTTTGGAAAGCGCTCGAGGAACCCCGCCGGAAACGGTTCTGGATCCTCACCGGGCTTTGGATCGGCCTGGGATTCCAGGCCAAGTACACCAACGCGGCCGAGTTGATCTCCTTCCTGCTCTTTTTGCTCCTGGCGCCGGAAAAACGACGGCTGATTTTTGGCCGGGGGATCTTGCTGATGCTGGGAACGGTGGTTTTGTTTGTTCTTCCCATTTTGCTTTGGAATGCCTTCCGGGAATGGATTGGGGCTCTCCACGTTTTCGAGGGAGGGGATTTTAACCGGGGATTCCGGCCGGATTTTGGGAAGTTTGCCGGCTTCTGGCTTCTGCAAGCCATCGTGGTTTCGCCGCTGATGTTTTTGGTCATGCTGGCCGGGGCGGTCCGACCGTCCGCGTCCGGAAAAGTCGGGGGCGGCCTTTATTTGCAGTGCCTGTTCTGGCCGCTCTTCCTGGCCTATGCCTGGGTCAGCCTGAACAAGACGGCCAACGGCAACTGGACAGCGCCGGCGCTGGTTGCGGGGCTGGTGTTGGGAGCCGGGTGGGCGGTGGCACGGTGGGACAAGGGGCAGCTGGCTTGGCGGGGTTTTCTGGCGGCGGCGTTGCTGGTGGGCCTGGTTCTGACCGTGCTCTTGCACGATTTTTTCCCCGTGCGTTTGAAAAACAACCCGCTGGATCGGGCCAAGGGGTGGGGGGATCTGGCGGCGGAGGCCCAGAAGGTTCGTCAACAAATCGGCGCCGATTTCGTGGTGGCCGACGAGTACCAAACCGCCAGCCTGCTTTCCTTCTACCTCCCGGATCGCCCGAGGGCGTTCACACCGGACTGGCCGCAGGTGATGACCCAGTACTCACTGTGGCCGAGCTACCGGGAAACTTACCCGCCCGGAAGCACGGGGCTCTACGTGGCCGAGCAGCCGAACCCCCTGCCGCCGATTGCCCGTGACTTCGAATCGGTCCGGATCGTGGGTACCTACCGGCGAAGCAGTTGGGGACAGCCCATGGGACCCACCTTCCATTTTTACGAGTGCCGGGGTCTGCGGGTTGGACAACCGACCACCTGGAAGGACAGGCTGGAGTACACCCGTCAGGGGCAAAAACCGTGACCATCCTTTACCGTCATCTCACCAGTCAAATGATGGCCGCCACGGCCGGGGCGGTGGCGGTTCTTTCGCTGGTCATCGTTCTGGGCAATGCGTTCAAGCAGATCTTTGAACTTTTGGTGAATGACGAGATGCCCATGTCGCTTATTTTCAAGATGGTCGGGTTGCTGATTCCCCAGGCCCTCACCTTCACCATGCCGTGGGGAATCCTGGTGGCGGCGTTGATTGTTTTCGGACGGATGTCCCAGGACTTGGAACTGCAGGCGATCCGCTCGGCCGGCATCGGGCTGATTCCCCTCGTGGCCCCGGTCATTCTCTTCGGCCTCTTTGTGTCCGGAATTTGTTTTTACAACAATGCGGTCCTCGTTCCCCTGACCCTGCAGAAATTCCACTCCATCCTGCTCGACATTGGCCGTGACAATCCGGCGTTTCTCATCCGGGCGGGGGAACCGATGGACCGTTTCCCGGGATACCGGATCTACGTGGGGGAAAAGAGGGGAACCGATCTTGCCGACATCCACATCTGGGAGGTGGACAACAACGGGATTCCCAGAAGAAACATCCGGGCGGAGCGGGGGACGATTTCGGCGGATCTGGATGACCTCAGCCTGACGATCACCCTGCAAAAAGCCCGGCAGGAAGAGCGGGGGGAAAACGGGACCGACCTCAATTCCATCCGGGCCGGGTTGAGCGCGGATCAGTTGCCTTTGAAAATCTCGCTGAAGAACCTCATCAACCCGGAGGATCTGAAGGACATCCGGATCGCCGCGATGGGGGACCTGGTCAGCCGGGTGGTTTCCCCCATGGAGGGCTACCTCGACCCCAAACAGGTGTATCCGATGCTGACGGAAATGCAGAAGCGGATCAGTTTTGCCCTGGCTCCTTTCACCCTGCTTCTTGTCGGAATTCCCCTGGGGATCCGGGTGCAAAGAAAGGAGACCTCCATCGGGGTGGTGGTCAGTTTTTTCGTGGTGATGGCGTACTACGCCTTGATCCTCCTGGCTGAGGGCTTGAAAAACCGGGGGGGAGCGTATCCCGAGCTGATTGTTTGGCTGCCCAACCTGGGTCTGCAGATTCTGGGCTTTTTCCTTCTCTGGCGGGCCAACTTTCAGCAAACGTAAATCCAGTTCCCCGGTCCCGCCTTGAAACGGTGCAACCAACGGAGATCCTGGAAAAATAAAAGGTTACCATTGTGATAGTTTATTTTTGGAATCCGGGGCGGGGGAGGGGTGGAACCAGCCGCCGAACCGGGGATTCCTAGGTGGCCTCGATTCCCTCGGCCTCCAGGTGGGCCAAAAGGGCATCGCGACGTTGCCGGGCTTCGCGGAGATGGCGGGTTTCGAGCGAGACCCGGATCCGTCGCTTGGTGTAGTCGGGCTGGTGGATGGTGTAGTGAATCCACCAGGTGCCGTGGTTGTTCCAGAGGTGGTGATCCGGATTCTCCGGATCGATCTTGATGCTGAGGGAGGCCCCCGGGGCCGGCAGGGTTGTGGTGCTCATGTTGATGCGTCTCCTTTCGGTGACGCATCCCGAAGCGGGGCACAAAAAAACCGCCGGCACATTCCTGTGCGGGCGGTCGGCCTCGCGGAGAACTTTGTTCGATCCCGGGAGGGATCGCACATCGGAAGGGGGGCTGAGGGCCTCCTTCCAGCCACCGTGGGATCTCCACCCCCGGTTGGCGGCCCTTGATCTTGCGACCAAGGATCTCGGAATGCGTGGGACTAGCGTACGAATTTTGCCGCCCCCGTCAAGGCGGGCCGCGGTTTATGACACGGGAATCAGGAGGCGGGTTTCGCCGGGGATTCGAGCTTGGGGAGATATTTGTCCGGGTTTTTGTTGAAGGATTTCACGCACCCTTTGCAGCAGAAACGAACCAATCGGTCGCCAACGAGGGTGTTGACGGTTTCCCCCATCCCCCCGAGATCATCGCCGGACACGAGGCAGGTTTTCAGCGGGTAGGAAGGGATTTGGGCCTCGACCTTGGCTTTTTGTTCGGGAGTTTGGGCGATGATCGCCTGCAGGGGCGCGGGGGCGGTCTTGGGTTCCTCCGCCTGTACAGGAAACGCTCCAAGCGCAAGGAGCAGGCTGAAGGAGAGGCATCTCATGCCGGCCTATTTCAGACGAGGTGCACCTTTGGAGGAGTAGGCAGAGGCGGGATTCCCCCCGCGCTCCAGTTGCACCCCAACGCAACGTTCTTTTTTCGCTGGGCAGCAGGACTGGGCGGATCCACAGACATCCCGGCACGCTTCCGGACAAGAGCCCGCGTGAGCCAAAGTACCAAGGGCGAGGATGGCCAGGTAGCCAGGAAAAACACTCTTCATCTAGGTAGTATTACGCCGTGGCCGCATCCGTCAATGTGCGACCGGAGCGGGTGCCTTGGCTTTTTCCAGGGCGGCCGCGGCTTCATCGGGGCGTTTGAGTTCGGCGTAGAGGGCGGCGAGCAGATTCCAGCCGGCGCGGTTTTGCGGTTCCAGTTGGGTGGCTTTTTCCGCAAAGCCGACGGCCTGCTCAAATTGGTCGGAGCCGGTCTTGGCGGTGGCGAGGTTGAGCCAAGCGCGGGCGTCGGACGGTGCCAGCTTGGTGGCCTTTTCGGCGGCCACGGCGGCGGTGGCGAAATCCTTGCCGGCATTGGCGCAGGCCGCCAACTGGATCCAAGCGCGGGGATCCTCGGAGCCTTTGGCGGTGGCCTCCTCGGCGGCTTGGCGCGCCTTTTCCACCTGACCGCTGGCCAGGCGGGAGGCGGCCAAAACCGACCAGGCCCTGATCGAATCGGGGTTGAGTTTGGTGGCCTGCTCCGCGGGGCAGATGGCCTCGCGATAATTTCCCGTGGTGATGAGAATTTCCGCCAAGGCCTCGGCGGTGTCGGCATCCTCGGGGTCCAACTGGAAGGCCTCCTGCAAGGCCTTCAATCCTTCCTCCATGCGCCCCATGGTGAGGAGGAGGGAGGCCAGAAAGCGACGGGGTTCGGGATCTCGAGGACCATAAGCGGCGGCGAGACGGGCGTCAGCCTCGGCATCGGAGGGGTGGCCCCAGGCGATGCGGACCATGGCGCGGCGGAGAAGGAGGCCCGGGTCGTTGGGGTGGCGGTCGATGGCGGCGGAGATGGCATTTTCCGCCCGGGCGTAATCGCGGTTGAGGACGGTTTGTTCGGCGGTGGCGACGGCGGGATCAAAATAGGTGCTGCGTCCCGTCCATTTCTCCAGTTCACGGATGCGGACGAAAGAGTTGGCTTCGAGGGAAAATTCCCGCAACCGGATGAGGGCGGGAAAGGGAACGGATTCCGAGCGGGCGGGGGCCCCGCCGCCCTTGACGGCGAGGGAACCGCGGGAGGCCACGCCGACGAGCCGGCCCTGTTCATTGAGAACGGGAGAACCGGACTGGCCGGGCATCATGGGGACGGTCGTGAGCATGGGGCGGCCCGGAGAGGAAGGAAGGGATCGCACCTTGCCCTTGGAGGTGACCGGAAGGTTCATGGAAAGGGGAAAGCCGCTGACAAAAAGGGCATCGCCGGCGGCTGGCTCCTGTTCGGCGAAACGGAGGAACATCTGGTCCTTGGCTCCGGTGCGGAGGACGACGGCATCGGCGGAGAAGTCGCCTGGGCAGATTTCCTCCACGGAAAAAATTTTTCCCTGCGCGTTGCGAATGGAGATCTTTTGCCGTCCGGCCACCACGTGGGCGGCGGTGAGAACCAGGCCGTCCTCCGTGAGAAAACAACCGGATCCAATCACATTACCCCGGGGATCGAGGACCTGAGTGAGAGCGCGGGCGATGTGCGAAGCAGGGGTGCCGACGGCCATCCGGTCGGGCCGAAGCATGGCAGCCAGGGAGGCAGAGAGGGGATCGCCGAGTTGCCCGGCCTTTTCCAGGGCGGCCTTGGCGGCGGCGAGCTTATTTTGGTGGAGCAGACTACGGCCGAGGATCCGCTGCACCTCGGGATCGCGAGGGGCGACCTCAAGAGCAGTGAGGGCGGCCTGTTCGGCCTCGGCGTAGCGACCGGAAAAATCCAGAGCCCGAGCTCTATTAATGCGGGACTTGGGATCGTCTTTGTTCCACCACAACTGCTGGCTGGCGGCGAGGACGGCGCGCTTGCTGCCCTCGCGGGGTGGCCAGAGGGTCTCGTCATCCTCGGCAGCCGCAAGGCAGCCCGTTAAGAACAAGCCAAGAGCCGTGCCCAGTTGCAGGATCATGGCCAGGGATCAGAGGAGCTGGCTTTGTGAAGCGGGCGGCTGGAGTCCGAGAACCTCGTAGGCCCGGGGTAGAGCGACGCGGCCTTGAGAGGTGCGCTGAAGATAACCTTCCAAAATGAGGTACGGTTCATGGACTTCCTCGAGCGTTCCGGGTTCCTCGCCGACGGCCGCGGCCAGGGAATGGAGGCCGGCCGGTCCGCCCTTGAATTTCCCGGTCAGGGCCTGCAGGAGGCGTTTGTCCATTTCATCCAGCCCGTTCCGGTCGATCTCCAGCATCTCGAGGGCTGCGGTGACCGCCTCCAAAGCGGCCCTGCCTCCGGACCGGGCCAAGGCATAGTCGCGCACCCAGCGAAGGAGATTGTTGGCGATCCGGGGCGTGCCACGGCTTCGGCGGGCGATTTCCGGGGCCGCGGAATCTTCCAGCTTGGTATCCAGAAGCTGGGCGGAGCGCCGCACGATCCGGGTCAGGTCCTCCACCGAGTAGTAGTCGAGCCGGTGGGCGACGCCGAACCGGGAGCGCAGCGGGGCACTGAGGAGTCCGGCGCGGGTGGTGGCGCCGATGAGGGTGAAACGGGGGAGATTCAGCCGGACAGAACGGGCGGCGGGGCCCTGATCGATCACGATATCAATGCGGAAATCCTCCAAGGCCGGGTAGAGGTATTCCTCGATCACCTTGGAGAGGCGGTGGATTTCGTCGATGAAGAGGATGTCCCCTTCCTGCAGGCCGGTGAGGAGTCCGGCCAGGTCCCCGGCCTTTTCAATGGCGGGGCCGGAAGTGGTGCGGACGGTGGCTTTCATTTCCCCGCCCAAAATGTGGGCCAAGGTGGTTTTGCCGAGACCGGGAGGTCCGCTGAGGAGGAGGTGATCCAGGGGTTGGGAACGGGCCCGGGCCGAATCGAGGAGGATGGAAAGACGTTCGCGAAGCTTGGGTTGACCCGCAAAGTCGGCAAGGCGGTTGGGCCGCAGTGACTGGTCGACGGCGTCTCCCGGCCGGGCTTCCGCGTTCAGCTTTTCAACGGCTTTGGTGGCCATGGGAAGAAGGATGGGCGGGAAACGTGATCTTTCAAAGGGTAAGGTGTGATTTTTGAAGGGGACGAAAAAGTCCGACTATCCTAGCGTGCATCCCAATGCAAGGGTCCTGGGCGGCGATTTTTGACTGGATGGAGTGGTTCTGGACAGCTCCCGTCACCATGAGGAGAGCTGGGAGCGGCTGGCCCGGGAGATCGGAAAGTCCCTGCCCCGCGGGCACTTCCGGCGCGGGTTTGGCCGACGCAACATCGAGATCATGCGGGACATGCTGGGTTGGTCCCGGGATTTGGAGGAAATCGACCGGTTCAGCCGACGCAAGGAGGAGTTGTACCGGGAGGTGGTGCGGGACTGGGGCATCGAGCCCTTGCCGGGCGTGTGCTCCTGGCTGGAGCGGTTGGCGGAAGCCAGGATTCCTTGCGGGATCGGTTCCTCCACGGAGGCGAAAAATGTGCAGCTGGGGCTGGAAAAACTTGGATTGGCCCGGTTTTTTCAGAATGCGGTGACCGCTGAGCATGTGCAGAGGGGAAAACCCGCGCCGGATGTCTTTTTGGAGGTGGCGCGGCGACTGGGAGTGGAATCATCCCGTTGTGTGGTGTTTGAAGACGCGCCGGCGGGGGTCGAGGCCGGCCGGGCGGCGGGGATGAAAGTGGTGGGTGTGACCACGACGCATCCGGGCGGCCACCTGGAGGGGGTTATTCGCGAGGTGGGCCGTTTGGATGAATTGACCGTTCCCGAAGTGGAAGGCTGGTTTTCCACGGTGGCTTGATGGGGACGGCAGCGATCCCTAGGAAAGGGTGGATGCAGCAAGTTCAGGTTCTGGTTGGCAACTTCGGGGCTTTTCTTGTCCGCTCCTGTGAGACCAGCGGGGGCGTTTTTCTGCTGTTGGGCGACACCCTGCGGAGCCTGTTCCGATACCGGATCCGCTGGGACCAGCTCATGGAACAGATGTACTTTATCGGAATCCGATCCCAGGTGGTGGTTTTGACCACGGGGGCGTTCACGGGAGCCGTCTTTGCCGCGCAGGTTTGGTTCCAGTTCAAACGTTTTGGCATGGAGTCGGCCATCGGCCCGACCGTTTCCATTGCGATGTGCCGTGAACTCGGACCGGTGCTTGCCTGTCTGCTGCTGGCGGGCCGGGTGGGAGCCGCCATGGCTGCGGAGTTGAGTTCCATGAAAATCACCGAACAGGTCGATGCCTTGCGGGCCCTGGGAGTTTACCCGACGGAGTACCTGATTGTGCCGCGCTTTCTTGCGCTGGTGATTTCCGCCCCCGTGCTCACGGCCCTGGCACTTGTGACGGGGATCGGGGTGGGGTATTTCGTGGCGGTGCAGATTTTTGGTGTGGATGGGGCGTATTACTGGGACAACACGATCAAGTACACGGACCGCAAGGACGTGATGATCGCCCTGATCAAGTCGTTTATCTTCGCAATCATCATTGCGTCGATCTCCTGTTACAAAGGGATGAACTGTCCTCCAGGCACTGCCGGGGTGGGCAAGACCACGACGGAGGCGGTGGTGAACAGTTCCCTTGCCCTGCTGATCTGCAATTTTTTCCTCACCGTCCTGCTGAACGCGGTGTTGTACTCGAACTGAAGCCATGATGCTTGAACTCAAGGATATCCGGAAGCGGTTGGGGGGCCAGGAGGTGCTCCGCGGCGTCAACCTGAAGGTTTCACCCGGGGAAAAGGTTGTGGTCATCGGGCGGAGCGGTTGTGGAAAAAGCGTGATGCTTCGTCACATCATGGGACTGCTGCAACCCGATGCCGGGGAGGTCACCTTTGAGGGCACCCAATTGACCGGACTGGGAGAGGAGGCCTGGAATCCCTATCGCCGAAAAATCGGGATGCTTTTTCAGGGGGCAGCCCTGTTTGATTCCCTTTCGGTTTTTGAAAATCTGGCCTTTCCCCTGCGGGAAGAAGGAGAGAAGGATGAAAAAGTCTTACGGGAAAAAGTGGGGGAATCGCTGAAAATCGTCTCCCTGTCCGGAACCGAGCAGAAAATGCCGGCGGAGTTGAGCGGGGGAATGAAAAAGCGGGTGGCGCTGGCTCGGGCGGTGATCCGGCGGCCGGATCTGATGCTGTACGACGAACCGACCACCGGGCTCGATCCGGTGGTGGGGGACAGCATTAACCGGCTGATTCTCCATTTGGGAAAGATGTTCGGAATGGCCTCGATTGTTGTCACCCACGACATGACCAGCGCCCGGATGGTGGGTGACCGGATCGCCTACCTGCACGAGGGGAAGATTTATTTCCAAGGAACCCCGGAAGAGATCGACCGGTGCGAAGATCCGCTGGTGCGGGACTTTGTGCGCGGGCATGCTTCCGGAATGGACGTGATCGGCTAACCACAGGAGGACCATGAAGGAGAGCTATCTGGAGTTGAAGGTGGGGTTTTTCGTCCTGGCCGGACTGGCGGCGGTGGCGGCGCTGGTGATTGCCTTCGGCAAGTTCGGCAACTATCTGAAAAAAACCTATCCCGTCATCGTGGAGTTTCAGGATGCCCGGGATATCCTGAAAAATTCCAAGGTCCTGTGGCGCGGGGCCCAGATCGGGGTGGTGGCCGACACGCCCACCTACCATGCGGGCGAAGATTTTGTGGAATTGACCCTCAAGATTGATAACGGCATCGAGATTCCGACCGGTTCCAAGTTCCGGATCGACCAGTACGGCATGCTGGGCGACCGCTTTGTGCGGGTGGTTCCGCCGGAGAAGCCCGACGGGACCTTTCTGACGGCCGGAAGCCGGGTGAAAGGGGAACAGGAGGCGGGACTGAACGCCATGCTGGCGTCAGCCGGGCCGGCCTTGGATGAAATCCGCTCCGCCGCGCGGCGGGTCGATGAATTTGCCAAAGCCGCCACCGGTCTGGTGCAAGAGGCGGAAAAAGGCAAAGGGCCCCTCTACACCATCATGAAGGATGAAAAAATGGCAGCCGACATGAAGGCTCTCATGACCAATCTCCGCAAACACGGGGTGCTTTTCTACAGCGACGACGCGGGCAAGAACGAGGACGAGAAGGCCAAAAAAACAGAAAAGACCAACACCCCCAGCCGCGCGGTGCGGTGAGTGGGTCCGCCGGAGCCGTTCTCCTGGCGGCCGGGCAGGGCCGGAGGCTGGGGCACGACAAGTCCATCACGGAAATCGCCGGACAACCGGTCCTGGCCCGTCCCCTGCGCTCCTTGTTGGAATGTCCGGCAATCGGCCTCGTGGTGGTGACGGTGCGCACGGATGTCCTGGATTCGGCCCGGCAGTGGTTGGAATCGACGGATCTTGCGAAGGAGCGCGTGCGGTTTATCGCGGGTGGCAAGGAGAGGCAGGATTCCGTCTGGGAAGGATTGCAGGCGTTGGGTTCCTCGGTGGAGTGGGCGGTGGTGCATGACGCGGCCCGGGTCCTCACCACCCGCAGCCTCGTTGACAAGGTGATGGTTGCTGCCCGGACGACGGGTGCGGCCGCCGCCGCCTCCAAAATGTCGGACACGGTCCGGGCCGCCGACCCGTCAGGAAAGATCGTTCGGTTGGTGGACCGGGAAGGCTTGTGGCGGATGGAAACCCCTCAGGTGATCAGGGCGGAGATTTTGCGAAAAGGTCTGGTGATCGCTCGGGAAAAAAAGATCCTGGTGACGGATTGTCTGGCGGCGGCGGAGTTGGCCGGGGTCCAAGGGATGCTGGTGGAGTCGGGGGAGCCGAATCTCAAGATCACGGTGCCTTCCGATTGGGCCCTTGCGGAGGTGTGGTTGAAGCAGTGGCGCTGACGGGATTCGAACCCGTGTATGGTCCTTGAAAGGGACCTGTCCTAGGCCTCTAGACGACAGCGCCAAAGGTGCGTCACCCTACCCGAGGATCCACCGGCCCCAAAGTCGATTTTAGACACCCTTTGGACCTCTGACCCCGAGCTTAAAAAACGCCCATGCAAAAAACTGAGGATGAAGAGCTTGGATGACCTCTGACCCCTGAGTTAAATCATATTTATGTATCATGATATAATGATATAAAACTCGACAGTCCGGGGTGTTTCTTTTAAGATTTTTGGATGGAAGCGAGGGAACGGATTCTGCTGCGGCGGCGCCAGTTGGAGGAGGCGTTGGGGCGACGAATTGTGGTGATGGACGGTGCCATGGGTACCATGGTGCAACGGCACAAGCTGACGGAAAAAGATTTCCGGGGTGAGCGCTTTTTCTCCCAACC
>Ga0214923_10006909_pt1 | contig 12539 bp, 11 predicted proteins | sample LL1510_MetaG_FD_177993 | JGI IMG/M metagenome (GOLD analysis project Ga0214923, IMG submission 177993) | Freshwater microbial communities from Lake Lanier, Atlanta, Georgia, United States - LL-1510 | ecosystem: Environmental > Aquatic > Freshwater > Lake | place: USA: Georgia | collected...
TTTATTATATAATTTACCATTTTTATACCATTGTTTAGTTCCATTACAAAATTCAATTGCGGGTAAATCATTATCACGATGTAATAAACCATTTTTATACCATTGTTTAGTTCCATTACAAAATTCAATTGCAGGTAAATCATTATCACGATGTAATAAACCATATTGATACCATTTTTTATCTCCATTTTCAAATTCAACTGCAGGTAAATTATTATCACGATGTAATAAACCATTCTTGTACCATTCTTTACTTTCTTTATAAATAAATGCAGGCAAATCATTATCACGATGTAATAATCCATATTGATACCATTTTTTATCTCCATTTTCAAATTCAACTGCAGGTAAATCATTATCACGATGTAATAAACCATATTGATACCATTTTTTAGTTCCATTTTCAAATTCAACTGCAGGTAAATCATTATCACGATGTAATATTTCATTTTTATACCATTTTTTATCTCCATTGGTATATTCAATACATTTTTCAATAGATTTAATCGAAGTCATTTTATTAATTTAATTTATTAATTTAATTTTGATTTTTATATAAAATAAAAAATTTTATTCAATTTTTTTTACAATTTTGCACATTTAATACATTAAATTAACAACGAAAAAAATAATACAAAAATGAAAAAGGGACTTATAATAAACAAAAACAATAAGAAATATACCAAAAGAAAAATATAGAAATATAATTAAGGGAACATATGAAAGACCAGAAAAATATGTATCCAATAAAAAGACACAAAAAATCAAGAAGAATTATTTATAAATTTCTCATATAAAATGGGCGTTTTAAATGAGAAAAGGTGTAAATGTGCAAAGATGTAAAAAAATTGAAATAAAAATATTTAAATAATGTGTTTAAATATTAAAATGGTATATATTAATGAAACTAGAGAAAAATATTTAAAAAAGTATGATTTTAATAGTGATTTAACAGATGATTATGAAAAAAATAATTTATATATTTTTGGTTCTTTATTTTTATCAATGGCAATAGTTTTATATATTAGAAATTTATAAATTATTAGAAATTAAATAAAATATTATAATAAAATATTATAATCTAAGTAAATAAATAATATTAGGTTGTAATTTTCATATTTACATTAAACTAAGAAAATGATAAAATAACTATATATCTAAACTAATTGTATTACTAGATGATTTTTTTCTACGACCGCTTTTTTTTGGCATGGTTGCTTCATTTTGAAGGTCTTTTAATTCATTTATACTAATTGTACTATTATCATTCGTATTTGTTAATGGTGGTGTAGATGGTTGTTGAATATTTATAGTTTTTGTTTTTAATCCAGATAATATGTTGGAAATATCAGACGGACCTCTCATTTCAGCTCTTGTATTTTTATTTTTATCATGTGTTTCGTAAGTTTCTCTAATACTCATACCATCTTCAAAATTGCTTTTACTCAAATTTAAATCTGGTCTCGCATAATTATTATTTCCAGGTCTTACAATAGGTGGAGGAATAGCATTTGGTCCTTGTGTAGCTAATGGTGGTGGTGGTCCCATTCCTTTATGATTAGATACATCAGGATAATTCATAACATTTGACATAAATCCTGAAAATCCAGGGTTTGTTTGTGCCATGGAATTTACAGCTGCAGATTGAAATGAACGCATTAAATCAGGATTTTGTCGTAAAATATCATCTACACCAGGAATTGCTGATTTAAACATTGTATTTGTCATATGTACCATAATAGCACTACCACCCAATTGGAAAAGTAATTTAAGCTCAGGATTTAAAGATGCTTTTGATTTGTATTTTTCATGTAATTCACTAAAAATGTCATCATAATCATTAATATTTTCTTGTATTTGATCAGACCATCCATCTAATTTAATGTCAAAAGGGTCAAATTTATTATTTAAAAATTCAATACCATTTACAATTGCCATTAACATATTACCTTGAAATTTAACGGAATTTTGTTTAGTTCTTTCTTCCATAATAGTTTCATATTCTCCCATCATTTCTTGTAGGTCAGATTCCATTGTATATTTTTTTGACAATTCAATACCTTTTTTTTCCAAACTTTCCAACTTTCTTAAATATTTAAATTTTTCTCTCAATATTTCTTCTTTACTCATTTTTGGTTCTGATGAAAATTTTTTATCTGGATTCAATGGTATATTATTAAATTTTCCATAACCATCCCATGTTTTATTATCATTTTCTGTGTTAAAAGTATCTTTCCCAAGACCAATATGTATTTTTTCATTTTCATCATTGTCATAGTTTAAATTTATCGGTTTATCATCAAAACTTACAGATGGTTTATCAAATAAATCCGATTTTGTTTTTGTTGAATAAACATTTGAAGGCATATCAGTCAATTCATTTAATTCATTTTCTAATTTATTTAAATCATCTATATCTATATCACTTATATTCCGTTTTGTATCTCTGACTTTTTCATTCATTAATAATTCTAATCCACCACCAAAATTTGAGGAAGATTTTTTGCTAAAATTATTGTCATTCAAGTCAAATTCAGTTAGTTCAGTTAGTTCAATTAAATCGGACATTATTATTTATTAATTAGAACATTTAATTTTAAGTAATACGAATTAAAATATATTATATTTTATTAAATATATTTAAACAATATAAAAAACATTATTATTATGTAAGTTATATTTTAATATTATTTATAAACCATAATCCCTGTAAAAATGCATCTGCCAAATCATCTTTTTTATTGTGTGATAAAAAATAATTAGTATGTTCATTAAATCTAAAATCATTTGTCAATATTTCTAAACATTTTTCTACTCCTATTTTTTTTCTATTACTATATTTGTCTTTATCTTTAATGTTACAATCTTTCAATTTATTCGATGCGGAAATAAATTCAATATGTTCTACTTTTAAATTAGACATAATAAAATATTGCAAAAGCATTCCTTGTATTGTTTTCATTCTAATTGCTAATGGTCCAATTTGATTTTCAATAATAACAAAATCAATCTGGTTTTCTTCTTCAAATATAGTATCTAATTTTTTTTTAATATTAATACCTATATTAAATAAGTCAATTTCATTTGCATTTTTAGTTTCAATTATTTCGAAAAAATTTTTTTGTATATGTTCATTTATTAAAATTGCTAAATTACTTTTTTTTATTTTTGGTTCGTAATTTATATTATAACCATCTGCAATCTCATATAACATTGAGATTTTTTGTTTTTTAATAAAAGACGGATTTTGCTGTTGTGTTGGTAAATGGTAATTTTGCTTTTTTGAATGTTTTAAACAAAAACAATAATCGTTTTTTTTAAATTTAGCTACTTTATTGCATTGTATATTTTTATCAATAAATGAACATTTTAATATATTCTCTTGTGACAAATTAATTATATCCCATTTTTTTATTTTAAAATTGTCATTGTCAGTTATTTTTTCAAAAAGACAAAATGCTAAATTTTTTATACCAACATCTATGGAGAGAATTTTCATTATAATAATATAAAAAAATATTATTATATTGTTTGTTTATTATTTATATGAGATAATAATTGGAATGAGAAATATTTCTTCAGGTGTAAGACTTTTCAACATTTCGCCAAGTATATATCCCATTTGTGAAAAATCTAAAAATTGTTTATATTCAGAACATATTAATGAACTGAATTATAATAATTTATTTGAGATTTATTGATGGTGAAATTAATCTAGCATTAAGTTGCTCTCTAGATAAATATGGGTTTTTCAAATCTGAATTGCAATATCCAAATCTGGGTTTAGATGTGTCAAACGTTCCTTTAAATTTATATGGAACATTTTCAGAAGGTGTTTTACTACTACTTATATATGGGTCTAATCCAGATGTATAATATGATTCTTCTGTATTGTAGTTCATAATATGTATTCCGTTGTTTTGTAAAAATTTTCTATAATTCCAATTATTATATATTTTATATTTATTTTGAAGTTCATTATTTATAACTGCATCAGGTTGCCAAGATGCATAATTTCTACCATCAGACATCAATGGAGGATAATTAAATTCTATATTATTGCTTCCAGAATAACATGTTTTCCAAGACATTTATATTTATAGATAACATTAAAAATTATTCAACACCAAGTAATTTAAGAATTTCGTGTTTTTTTAATTTTGATACATTTGTATTTATCAATCCTTTTTCAATTATAATATTTCTTAATTTTGTAAGTTGCATTTTTTTATAATCTAAATTGTCTAAATCATTATTTTCATTATTTTTTTCATTATTTTCATTATTTTCATTATTTTCATTATTTTCATTTTTGTCTTGTTCTCCTGTATTAATTGATATTGTTTTTAAATCTTCTGTAAAATTTTTGTTTTCTTTTAATATTTCAACATTCTCAGTATCATTATGTTCATTTTCATTAATTTGTTCTTGCAATAAAATCACTTTAACATCATTTGAATTATTATTTTCATCAATTTTTTTAAAATTAGGTTCTTTTAATTCAAATTCTTCTAAATTATTTTCTTTATTATACATTTCAATATTATTTATGTAATCAATATCAGTAATATCTATATTTGTATTATCTTCATCATCATTTTTATTATCTTCATCATCATTTGTATTATCTTCATCATCATTTGTATTATCTTCATCATCATTTGTATTATCTTCATCATCATTTGTATTATCTTCATCATCATTTGTGTCATATTCATTTATATCTATATTTGTATCAGTTGTTATATCTGTTGTTGTATCTATATCTTCATCATAATTTTTATTATTTTCATTTATATCTTCTATATTTGTATCTGAAACTCTAACATCATCATCATCGTCGTCACGTTCATCATCTGAAATTAAAATTAAATTTTCATGAAATGTTTTTTCATCTGTTTTATTTATTTTATTTGTTTTAACTTGTTCTTCTCTTTCATTCATAAAATTTATATTTTGTGTTTTAATGTTATTTAAATCTTCCGCTATTGTAGAAACTATACTAAACATTGATTTAATTTTATGATTTTGTTCATTTATTTTATTATTAAAAAAAAAATAAAAACAAAAAATTATTATTGCTAAAACAAGAAGACATATAATAATTAAAAACGATGTCATTAAAAAAACAGTATATTATTATATTCATTAACTAACGAATTATACATTTTCTATAATTTCTTTTGGATAATTTAATTGTTTTAAAATTAAAACACCACCTTTTATACTTGATATTCCTTTTATTAATTTATATGTATATATTAAATTTTCATCTTTTTCATAAGTCATCATTTTATAATTTATTATGTTTTTATTGTTATTTAATTTTTTACAAACTTTAATAAAATGTGTAGTTAAAATAGATGATACATTTTTATATTTTACAATATATGACATAAATGATGATGCACTTTTTTCAGCCTCTTCAGGATTTGTTCCAGAATATAATTCGTCAAAAGCACAAAAATGAGTTTCATTTTTAGGATTTTTTTGAATATTATCTAATATTTCTTTACATCTTCTAGCTTCTGCTTGAAATAAACTATCTCTTCCAGACGTATCAGGAATATTTAAATAACAATAAATATTGTTATAGGGTTTTAAATAAGCTGTTTCATAAAAACCACAACCAAATTGTTGAGATAATAAAATATTAATTAAAGTAGATTTTAATATTGTTGTTTTTCCAGAAGCATTTGGTCCAGTAATAATTATATTATTTTTTAATTTAATTGTATTTTTAACAGGAATTGCGTTTTTTAAACAGGCATAATAACTATTTTTTAATAATATTTTATTATTTTTATTGATAAAATTTGTAAAATTAATTTTTCTATTAACAATATTGTTTTGTAATCCTTTTAAACAATCAATATAAGCATTAAAACCTAATGAATATATTATTGTTTGATTGAATATTTCATCTGTATGTAATTCATAAAAACATTTTAATATATATCCGATTTCTTTAATTTTACTAAAATTAAACATGTTGTAATCTGTAATATTACTTATTTTTATTTCTAAATTTTTTAATGTTGTTAATTGTTTGTTTAGAATTTGATTAAACTCTTCATATGTTTTCAAATTTATTGCATATTTTAAATAATTTTCTATAGTATTAATAGTATGACCTATATAAATTTTAATTTCATTAAAATGGTTATGTATTTGTTTCATATTATTATTAAATCTCATACAAACAATAAAATTTTGATATATAGAGAATAAATAAAAAGCTGCTGAAATTAAAATATAAAATTTTTCTTGATAATTTATTTCATTAAAATTTATTACAAATAATTTACCAATTGAATTTTGTGAAGCAACTATTTTTAATATATCAATATATCCATTTATAGAAATTTTCAAACCTTTAATTTTTAAAACAATAAAAGGTATTATCAAAATAATAATTGGAACAAGTAATGAAATTAATGGTGATAATAAATTATAAATACTCGTAAATTGTAAAAACCATTCAGAACGGTTTAGAAATTCAATCATTTCATATTCAACAAAATAATATTTTTCTTTAAACCCTGAATTTATTTTCAGTTCATTCCAAATGTCAACAATATTTTTATAATTTTTTGAATAATCTGTATATTTTACATCTAGTGATTTGTATTCTCTCAATAATGTTTGACTGTCTTTTAAAAAATCAACATCTATAGTATAATATTCTACAAATTGTTCATTTAATTTTTTAGAAATATCATTGTCATTATCAAAAACATATTCATAAATTGGATTACACGAATTATCTACAGTTTCTATCAATTCTAAATCTTTTATTATATTTTCATTAATTTTTACTTTATTTTTATTGTAATATATTGGCAATTTAAAATATTCATTTACTTTTTGAATTGTTGTCATTAATTTATTGTTATTTATATTCATTATATTTAATTAGAAATATAATAAATATTTTTTACGAATAAATTTCACTAAACATAAAAATTGATATTATTATATATATTATTATTAAATTATTATATAATGTTTACAAATATTTATAGACCAGATAAATTGTCAAAATTTGTTGGAAATGAAACTGCAATTTTACCATTTATACAATGGTTATTAAATTGGTCACAAAATGTAGAGAAAAAATGTCTATTAATTTCAGGAAATTGTGGTATAGGTAAATCATTGTTAGTTGAATTAATTTTAAAAAAACATGATTATAATATTATTGAATTAGGAATAGATGAAAATAGAGATAAAACTTCTATACAAGATAAATTAAAATTGATAATACAAAATAAGTATACATTTAATAATCAACAAAATGCATTAGTTATAAGTGATATAGATAGTTTTTCAGAGCATGGATTTATTGCAACTTTATTAGAATGTATTAAAATAACATGTATACCTATTATTTTCATTTGTAATAATCGTTATGATTCAAATATTAAACCAATATTAAATTATTGTTTTGACATAAAAATGACAACACCAGAATATAAAGATGTTTATAATTTTATATGTGAAATAATAAAAAATGAAAAAATAAAAATAAATGAAAGTGTTGTGCATGAATTATATGAAACATCAAATGGTGATATAAGATTTATGTTGAACACATTACAATTTGGAAATAAAATTGGAATAAAAAACATTGAATCGTCAAATATTTTTGAAACGACTGGTAAATTATTAACAATAGATGAAACTATTGAAAGCAAATATAAAACTTATTGGTTATCTAATGATTTACATTTATTAATGGTTCAAGAAAATTATATTAATAATACATTAAATGTACAAAATATTACAAGAAAAATGGATAATATATCATATTCTGCTGATAAATTATCTGATGCAGATTTATTTGAAAAAAATATAAATATGTGTAATTGGGAAATAGAACCATATAAGGTTTATAGTTTAATTGATGCAACAACGAAATGTAATAAAAAAACAATACTTAAATTTCCTCAATATTTAAGTAAAATTTCGTTAATTAATAAAAATAATCAAATTCATTATTATGATAAATTTATTAAAGAAAAACCTGTTAAAGAAAAACCTATTAAAGAAAAACCTGTTAAAGAAAAACCTGTTAAAGAAAAACCTATTAAAGAAAAACCTATTAAAGAAAAACCTATTAAAGAAAAACCTGTTAAAGAAAAACCTATTAAAGAAAAACCTGTTAAAGAAAAACCTGTTAAAGAAAAACCTATTAAAGAAAAACCTGTTAAAGAAAAACCTATTAAAGAAAAACCTGTTAAAGAAAAACCTATTAAAGAAAAACCTATTAAAGAAAAACCTATTAAAGAAAAACCTATTAAAGAAAAACCTATTAAAGAAAAACCTGTTAAAGAAAAAATTGAAATCTTTTTAATAAACTAAATGTAATTAAAAAAGAAGTTAAAATGACAGTATTAACAAGAAGTCAGACAAAAAAAATTCAAGAACAATTAAATAAAAAAAAAGAAAAAACATTTAATACTTTTCATGAATTGAGAAATGCATTACAAGATATTAATGATAATAGAGAGAAAGGTATTGAAAAGCACGGACATCCGAATACTTGGATAATTGGTAAAACAATTACAACTATGGAAAAATTATTTTACAGACTTATTAATTTTAATGAACCGATTGATAATTGGGATGTTTCTAATGTGAGTGATATGTATTGTATGTTTACTTATGCGGATTCTTTTAATCAACCTCTTGAAAAATGGGATGTATCCAAGGTTACTAATATGCGTGGTATGTTTTGGGGTGCGTTTAAATTTAACCAACCTCTTAATAATTGGAATGTTTCAAATGTTACTAATATGAGTAATATGTTTTCTCATGCAAAAAATTTTAACAAACATCTTAATAATTGGAATGTTTCCAATGTTACTGATATGAATAGTATGTTTTATCATGCAGAAAATTTTAACCAACCTCTTAATAATTGGAATGTTTTTAATGTTACTGATATGGGTTATATGTTTTGGTGTGCAATAAATTTTAATCAACCTCTTAATAATTGGAATGTTTCCAATGTTACTGATATGAGTTTTATGTTTTATCATGCAGAAAATTTTAACCAACCTCTTAATAATTGGAATGTTTCCAATGTTACTGATATGAGTTTTATGTTTTATAATGCAGTAACTTTTAACCAACCTCTTAATAATTGGTATGTTTTCAATGTTACTGATATGGGACATATGTTTTGGTGTGCAATAAATTTCAATCAACCACTTAATAATTGGAATGTTTCCAATGTTACTAATATGAGTTTTATGTTTTATCATGCAGAAAATTTTAACCAACCTCTTGAAAAATGGGATATATCCAAGGTTACTAATATGAGTTATATGTTTTATAATGCAGAAAATTTTAACCAACCTCTTGAAAAATGGGATATATCTAATGTTACTGATATTAGTCATATGTTTCAACCAATATGAGCTTTATAAAATGATTTTTAAATCTAATATCAAGTATTATATTTATAACTGAAATATATTATTTAATAAAGATTTTGATAAAACTAAAAATGGATTTGGATTTTTCTAATGTTAATAATTTTCAATAAAAAATAATATAATAAATTAATATGATATGATATCAATATTATAATATTTCACCCCACGTATATTGATTAAATGGAGATACTAAAATTTTATCTAAATTTTTTTTAAATAAATCAACTTTTTTTTGGAAAGCAATATCTTCTTCAGTTTCTGGATAAGGGTTTGATGTTTTCATTAATTCTTCTTCATCACTAGTAATTTTTGGTTTATATCCGTAACAATTGACGCCATATTTAATGTCTGGATTAGCAATATATCCGCCATTTACACCTGGACGTCCACAATCATTTTCATGTCCTGGTATTGTTTGTAATGTATTATAAGTTTGTTTTTGTGTCGGAAATAATGCTAATTGATTATCAGACCATCCATAATTACACCATTCAGCACCATTATTATACGCTTTTTCTATTTCTTCATACGTTGCTAACCTAGCACCATATGCGTTACATAACGCTTTTGCATTATTATATGTATAATAATTTCCAGGAATATTAAACACTTGTTTTTTAAATTTTATTTCAGGAACAGGTGAAGGATTATAAGCAGTTTGATCGACAACAATATCTACCGTTGTTTGTGGTGTAAATAATCCTTTAATATATGCAGTAATATTTATACTAAAAAAATATTGTAAAGCATTCAATAAAAATAAAATAACCAAAATAACTATTATTATTATTCCAAATAATCCTAGACCATTGTTATTTGAAGATGATGAAAATGATGTGTTTTCTAAAGATGATGAAAAAATATAATATATAACAATAATTGCAATTATTATTACAAATATAATAGGATTCATAATAAAATTATTTAAATAATTATACATATTGACTGGATCTGTCGTTGATGTTGTATTAACTACTTCCATTATATAATAAATTTATATAATAAAGTTTAAAAAATAATATTATGTAGTTTTTTTTCTATAAAATAATACATATGCTTTATTTGAAACAATTTTTTCATTCAATGCAATTTTACTGACAATTTTATCGTTAAAATGAAACCATTTATCATTTACATTTTTAACATAAGATGTATAATGTCCTCCTAAAACTAAACCAATGTGATTACATACACCATATAACTCATATTTATATTCTTCTTTTTTATAACCAACAACATATGATGATAAATCTAATTCAAATGGAAAATCTATATATATTTTATTTTTTTCCAATTTTAAATCAAATCTTTTAAAGACAATAACTAAAATATTTGGAAAAGACCAAAAAGATAATTTTTTATTAATTTCAATTTCTTCACCATTTTCCGTTTTAAAATTTGGAATATTTTCACCTTGAATAAAAAAATTAAAACAATCTATTAATGTTGGTGATTTATTATTTGGAGGTATTGGTAATTGAATTGTAAAATAGGGTTCAGGTGTAATACTTAAAATAGTTTTTTCTTTATCATTTATTTTATATATTTCAGATATTTGAACTGCATAAAACATATTCCAAATTTCAGAATAATCTTTACTATATCTTGTTTTGATCATTTCAAAGCATTTCACCGCAATTTTATCTGTTTCATTTTCCATTTTTCCAGAAATAGTAATATTTATATTTCTGGATATAGCCTCATGAAAACAATCTATTAAAAATAATAAAAATTCGCTTGCGTCATTTTGAAAATAACCGGTAAAAATATCTTTTTTTTTAATTTCTGCAACATTTTGTAATGTTTTAAAAAATCTATTTGGTGAAATAACGCAATTTTGTGACCATAATAGTTTTCTCAAATTATCCCATTCAATTAATAAATTTGATTCAGGTATATTTTTAATTTTTTTTTTATATATTTCTTTATCTAAAAATTCATTTAATTCATAAGTATGAGACAATATTTGGAGAGAAGCATTTATGAAACATGTATTACCTAAATTAGCGAGACCACTTAATCCTTTTTCTTCTTTATTTTTGATTTTATTTATTTCCATAATATATTAATTATATCGTAATATATTTAAACATATTTAATATATTATATTATATTATGAATTTGCGAACAAATAGAGATAGAGTTAATGAAAGAGATAGAATTAATGAAAGAGATAGAGTTAATGAAAGAGATAGAATTAATGAAAGAGATAGAGTTAATGAAAGAGATAGAGTTAATGATAATGTAAATTCTAGACTTACAAATGAACGTTTATTGTTAATTAATATTTTAAATAATATGTATAATGATAATAATAGACAAATAAACGCATTAAGATTGTCATTAAATAATTTAATTGAATCAAATAGTAATATCTGTAATTTTTTGGTACAATTATTAGGAAATGAAAATAGAACAAACAATAATCATATTAGAACAAATATAAATAATATTAATAATCTTAGGTCAAATACAAACACAAGAAGATGGGAAAATCAACAATCTCAATTTTCTCTCGGTAATCTATATAATAATCATAATCCATCACTTGAATATCAATATTATATATTACAAACACCATTAAATGAAATTAATAGAAATAATTTAAACCAAAATAATAATTATGTTAATAATAGTATTGATAGCATTACAAGAATATTTCAAAATTTTTTACAACCAGTTGTTATAACCCCAACACAAGCACAAATAGAAAATTCAACAAGAAGTGTTAGATATTCTAATATTCTTCGTCCACTTAACACACAATGTCCAATATCAATGGAAGAATTTACCGATAATGATAATGTTATGGTAATTCGTCATTGTGGACACATTTTTAATCAAAACAATTTACTTAATTGGTTTCAAAGAAATTGCCATTGTCCTGTGTGTAGATATGATATTAGAGAATATAATTCAAATTCTTCTTCTGATTATTTTAATAATAATAATAATAATAATTTACATGTCAATACAAACACAAATTTGGGTCATAATAATTCTCAATTTGTTACAAGAACAGAAAATGCAATTAATCAAATTTTAACATCTTTAATGGATAATGATCCATCAGGCAATATTAATATTTAGAAATTT
>Ga0214923_10006910_pt1 | contig 12534 bp, 5 predicted proteins | sample LL1510_MetaG_FD_177993 | JGI IMG/M metagenome (GOLD analysis project Ga0214923, IMG submission 177993) | Freshwater microbial communities from Lake Lanier, Atlanta, Georgia, United States - LL-1510 | ecosystem: Environmental > Aquatic > Freshwater > Lake | place: USA: Georgia | collected 2015-10-15
TTTAGATTTATGTTCATCACCATCAGGTTTTAGTAGATATATAATTAAGAAAAATAAAAATAATTCAGGTATAGGTATATCATTATCAATTAAAGATGGTGGTATACCAAGTTTATTAAAATCCAAGAGATTTAAATTATTTTATGAAGATATTAATAATAATAAAATAAATGATATATTAAAAGATCAATCATTTGATTTAATAATACAAGGTTGTCATGATATGACTGAAGATAAAAATGTTTATATAAATGATAAATATGGTGAAATTAAATTATGGTTAAATAGTTTTAAAATAGGTATAATACATCTTAATAATGATGGTATCTATTTATTTAAATCTTCTATTAAAAATATTAATTTCTTCTTTAATTTATTAGATTTTCTAGCTAATTATTTTGATGATTTTGATTTTGTTAAATCTAGTTATTTACATAATATAAGATCATCATTTTTTGTTATATGTAAAAATAGAAATAAAAATACTAATATGAATTTAATTGATAATTTAATAAAAAATCCTAAAATATTATATGATGATATTCATCTAAAAAATATAATTAATTTAGATAAATATATAGATATTTTGATAAATGATGTTATAAAAATTCAATATAAGTCTATTAAAAGAATGAGTTATTTAATTAAATCTATGATTGATATCTAAATATAATATTTAATATCATAATCAATATTTTTAATCATTAATTTATGAATATTAGATGAAGAATTTAAACTAGAAACTAAATTAGCAGGAGCACAAAAATCAGGTTTGATATAATATTTTTTATTATAAATTTTATTACCATATGTAGTTTCAATATAATAACATATATGTAATGCTAAATTATATATATGAGCATTAAATGTTGAACATATTAAATTCATTTTATTGTCTATTTCATAATTATGTACAGAATTATATATTAAATTAATAAAATTATTCATTTGTTTAATACTATTATCTTCTCTTATATTGATATAACATGTATTAGTAATAAAACCAACATTATATAATGTTTTCATAGTATTATCAATACCATCACCTAAACTATAATTAGATTTATAATAAAAATTTTTTCTAATTTCAGGTATTATTAGTAATTCACATATTATTTTACAAATAATACTAAATAAAAATTTATTTGGACCATTTTTACCATTATATATATGACATAACACTTTAAAATTATTATTATATATTTCATTTTGATCTTTATAATTTATCCATATATTAAAATCTTTGAACATTTTTTTATCTATATTTATTTTTATTTTATCTTTATTTACAAAATATTTCATTATCATTATTCCATTACCAAATGCTAATGTTTTTATATAATATTTATCATCTTCTTTTATTATATCATATATCATCTCAGTATGACCTTTTTTACCAAATAATTTATTTATTATATAATTTATTTCTGAATTTATATTAAAAAAACTCATAGATATTATACTACCATATAATAATATCATATTTTTATCTATTTCTTTATTTATTTCATGAATATTTTCATATTCTATTATTTTTGTATTATAATTATCATTATTTATTTTTAAAATATTTACTATCATTTTTGATAATGACTCTAATGATGGATTATTAAATTCATTTTTTATATTATCATAATTTAATTCTATATTATCTAATATTTTATTATTATTTGATTTATTATTTAATTTATTATTTAAATCATAATAGTATTCATTCTCTATAGTACTATCTATATCATCTTCTTTTATCAAATCTAATTTATTATTATCTAATTTATTATTTAATGTATTATTTAATGTATTATTTAAATCATCATAATATTCATTCTCTATGGTACTATCTATAACATCTCTTTTTATCATATTTAAATTATTGTTTTCAATAATTATTTTATCATTAAATATATTATATAATATTTTAGTATTTATTATTTCATTTTTATTATATAATTGATATAGCTCATAAAATTTATTTATTTTATTTATATAATCTATGTTATTAAATTTATCTATAATGATATTATTATAATCATTAGTTGATAAATTATCTAAATTATTATTTGTAATTAATTGAAATATTAGTTTAAAAATTTTAATTATAGGTGATATATTTATTTCATTATATATATCAAAATCATCATTATATATTAGTTCTATTTTATCATTTATAATATTAAAAAAAATATTTTCAGAAGTTATATTATTGATATAGATATATTCATTATTTTTCATATTAAAATATATATTTAAAATTGTATCTAAAAAATTAAATATATTATCATAACTATTTTTAATTAAATTGTTATTGTTATTATAATTATTAAAAATATTATCTAATGTACCATAATGTTTATTATATATATTAAAATAAATATTTTTATTATTTTTTATTAAATCTAAATAATAATTTTTTGTATTGGTATCATCATTATTAGATTTATAAGTATATAATAATTTATATATGTTAACATTATTATTTTCATCATAATTAAATAAATATACTATATTATCTATAAAATTATAAATAATATTAGAAATATGATATAATCTAATATTAAAATATGATATTGAATCTGATAATTTTAATATATTTATTATTTTGATATATTTATCTAAATTAAAATTAGATGATTTATCAATTTTAATATAATATAATTTATTATCTAATTTAAATTCATAAACAAATTGATTAGTTATTATATTATCATATTTTAAATTATTATCTATTATTTTATTATTTATATCTAAATATGGTAATATTCTACTAAAATATTGTGATATTATTTTTATATCTTCTTCTGTAAAATTATTCATATTTATATTATTATAAATATAAATAAGATAAATAAATTTAATTATTTCTCTACTTTTGTTATTTTCCATAAATCTGAAAATACATATGGTATATCTAAATATTTATATGGTAAATAAAAATACCCTCTATCTCCCCACTGAGATCCCCAAGAATTTCTCATAATCCAATAACCTTTGACACCATTATAAGTTAAATTATCATCATAACCAACACAAACAATAGCATGACCACCCAAGAATTGATTTTTTCTAGTTGGTATAGTTACAAAACCAGTTCTAGCAGTATTAATATCTTCAAAATTATCAAATATAGCAATACCTAATACAAATGGTTCATTAGTATTTAAACAAGCTTTCATATCATAAGTATTAGGTTGTACTTGATAAGCTTCTAATACTTGATGTGTTAAAGCATCTCTATAACATAAACTAGTAGGTTTATCAGTATATTTAGAAATATTATAAGGCCATAAAATTTCTCTACAAACACCATATTTTTTCATAGCTGTTATTCCATCATATAAATATGCACCTGAATCTTCATTAATTGCACCTAATAATAATCTCGAATTATAATATAAAAATAATCTAGAACCATAAAATCTTGGATCATCATATTGATATAAACACATTAAAGCATTTGCTGTACAACTTCCTATTTGTCCTTGATCATAAATAGCTGGACATTTAAATCTTAAATCTAATTTAGATGATAAAATTGTATTTCTATTAAACTTTAAAATTAATTTATCAGGTACAGCTCTTGGTGTTATTTCTCTTATTAAATTATATTTCATATTTATGGGAGTTTTCATATTTATATCTATTATAGGATTATCATTATCTTCATTAACTAATATTTGATTATCTTGTTTATCTTGTTTATCTTGTTTATCTTGATTATTTGAATTATCTTGATTATTATTATTAATAATATTTTTAAGATTTTTATTTTCAATTTCTAAAGTATCTAATCTTATTTCTAAATCAATAATAGTATTTGATAAATTTTCATTTTGTTTTTCTAAATTTATAATTCTTTCTTCTAAATTATTCATTTTATATAATTTTATATAATATAAATAATTTTGTAATTGAATAAATTTTTATATCATCTAATTGTTTTTTTTATGAAAATTATATTTATTATTATTATTATTATTAAAAATATCTAAAATAAAATTATAAAAAATGAATAATATACAATATTATCAAGATAAAATAAATTATTATAATAACTATAATTCTGTAATTAGTGACTATAAAATACAAAAATATCAATATAAAATTAATTTATTAAATGGTGGTACTGATTATGATATTAATTTATTATTAAATGATACTAATATTAATATTAAAATAGATGATACACCTATTACAAATAATAATAAAATAAAAAATAATATAGACAATTATGATAATGAAACAAGATTAAGTTATTTATATTATATTATAAATAATATGAATATAGATAAAATAGTTAAATCTATTATAAAAATAAATTTAAATAATATGAATAATATTAAAATAGATAATTTAAATGATATTATTAAAAAAAATAAAAAGAGTATTGAAAATATTAATTATTCTAAAACAATAAATGATATTTTAAAAAAAACAAGTAGTGAATTAAATAATAAAATTAATGATATTATTGATAAATATAAAAAAATATTTTATGATAAAATTACTATTGAAAATCAATTATATAATAAATATATTAATGAATTAAATGATAAAATTGATTTATTTAATACATATAAAATAATTTTTAAAAAAATTGACATTCTAATTGATAATAAAAAAGATCTTAATTATTATAAAATATTATGTAGTAAAACATTAGATGATTATATTTATAATATTAATAATATTAATAATAATATTAATGATATTCTGAAAATACATAATAAATATATAAATATATATAGTTCTAGAAATATAGATCTTATTTCATTTGATACATCTATTATAAATACAGAAAATACTATAAATACTATAAATACTATTAAATCATATTTAAATGAAATGCAATTATTAAAAAATAATTTAATTTATAAATATATGATAAATATAGAAGAAAATGATATAAATAATATTTTACTTGATATAAATAATTTTAATAATGATGTAAAAAATAAAAAAATAATTACTAATATAGTTATAGATAATGATATGAGAAATAATACTAAAAATAATAATTATGAATTTATAATACAATTTATTGAACATATATTTGGTTCATATAGATTATATAAAAATTATGATTTTAAATTCAATACTGATTATATAAATAATATAATTAATGATATAAAAGAAATATATAATAATACTAAAAAAATTAATTATATTGATTATATAATCAATAGAGACAGATTTGATATACAAAATTTATTATCAAATGATAACTTATTTTGTTTAATATTTGATAATGATTTTATAAATAGATACTATAATATAATAGATTTTATGAAAAATCATAATTATAATAAATATACAAACTTTGATAGTATATTATATGATATCAATATATTATCTAATAGTATAAATGAATATAAATATATAAATATTGAAATCAAAGAATTTCCTAATAAATATAATAATATTAAACAAAATGTGTTATATACTATGAAATCATTTGGTTATATTGGTAATACTAGTCAAATTAGTGATATTTTTACTAGTCATAAAAATTTCGCTAATCAATCTTATATTAATTTTTATAGATATATTTTATTATATATTTATTTTTTTTGTTATCAATAATTCAATCAGTAGTATATACTTGTAATACTCTTGCTGATGGTTCTTGTAAATCTCCTGACCATTTAGGTAACCAATAATATGGTATCACATCATAATAACCATTAAATTTATCATAAAATTTCTTTAAATAATAATATGATTCTTTTGATTGTGGAACAATATGATAATTCTCTTTATCTACCTCAAATTCATGCCATCCTACTTCTATTTCCATATAATCTTTAATTATTTGAAACCATGATTTTTCTTTTGATGAAACACCATCACTAAATGCTTCTTTCTTTCTCCATAATACTTCACTAGGTAATATATTTGGTTCATATAATTCAAATGATTTTCTAATTAAATATTTTTCTATTTTATCTTTTGTTGGAACTTTTAATGATGAATCTAATGATCTAAATAAATCTACAAATTCTTTATCTAAAAAAGGTACTCTTGCTTCTAATCCATGAATTGAAATATTTCTATCTACTCTTAAACCATCAAAATAATGAATATTATCTAATAATCTATAATGATCTTCTTGAGCTGATTTTAAATCAGGATTATTATAAAAATATAAATAACCCATTTGAGCTTCATCGGCACCATCACCATTTAAAATAACTTTAATATCAGTATTTTGAGAAATATATTTACCTAATAAATATTGTCCAACACTTGCTCTAATAGTTGTTATATCCCAAGTTTCACATGTATTAATCACATTATCAATAACATCTAAACCTTCATCAGATGTGAAATAAATAGTAGTATGATCAATATTATTATATAAATTATTTAAATGATTAGCAACCATTTCAGCATATTTAATATCTGTACCATGTTCCATTCCTATACTAAATGTTCTTAATTTTCTATCTGGATATCTTTCATGAAAATGTTTAGCTGTTAATGCACATACTAAACTTGAATCTAAACCACCAGATAATAAACAACCAATAGGTCTATCAGATTGTAATCTTCTAATAATACAATTATTTAAAACTGTACATATTTTTTTAGAAACATTATCTAAATTATGATCATTATTTATTTCAAAATTTATTATTTTTTCATGATAATTTTCATATAAACAATTTTGATTATTAAAATCATAAATTAAATATTTACCTTGATCTAATCTTTCTATTTTATTTAATTCTTTATTATTACATAAACCTGATAACAATGAACTGAATGTGAATAAAGTATTAGTATAAGAGAAAAATAAAGGTCTAACAGATGAAGGATCAGTTGATAAATAAACTTTATTATATTTATCATTAATAAATTCAATAATAGAAATCGCATACTCACCATTCAAACATCTATTTAATTGAATAAAATCATAATTTAAATGTTTAAATAAAGGATAAATAACGGCACAATCACTATCACAATGAGTATTCAAATTATATTTTTGAATTAAATGTTTTGAATTATAAATTTCACCATTAACTAATATAATATAAGTTTTTTCATTATCAATATGAATAAATGGTTGATCTGAATTAAAATCTAAACCATTAATTGCCAATCTATGAAAACCTAAAAAATAATCATTAGTATAAATTATTTTACTTCTATCTGGACCTCTTGGTCTAATAGTTTCAAAATATTTAATTATATCAATAAAATCGTAATCTTTACCTAATAAACCAAAAATACCACACATAATTATTATTATATTTATTAAATTTAATAATGATATTTTTATATTAAATCAAATTAATAATTTTAAAAACTTGATAAAATTTTTATAAATAAATATAAAAACATGTTATATTTATATTTAATATAAAAATGATTATTGAAAAATTTATCTATTTATTATTTATCTATAATAGATTATATTTATATCTATTATCATTACTTTTTATTAAAAATATTAAATTATTAAAATTAATAAAATTAGAATCATCAAATCAAAATATATCAACAGTATATTTATATATTGAAATAATATTTTGTTATATTATTAATAAATTAATAACATATATATTATTGATATATGATAAAATTAATAATTTTTTAAATCAATCTGAAGATATAACATATAATATTTTTACAAAATTAATATTATATATATATAATAGAATATATGATTTAGATAAAAAATTATATGATATGTTAATGAATTATATAAAAGATGTTATATTTAAAAAAATTATAGCACAAATAATGGAAGAAATGACAAAAACAAATAATATAAGTGGTGTTAGTGGTATAGATAATATATTATCAAATTCAATGAAAATGTTTGATGATTTAATGAAAAATACTAAATTTACTACAGACACCTTTGGTGATAAGAATGATCTAAATAAATTATTATCGAAGGTACCGTTAAAAAATGTTGTAGATACAACATTTTTTTGCGCTAGCGATTTATCTTTAGATAAATCGGTACCACAGACACAAACTATTAATAATGTTAAAAATGATGATATAATACAAAAATTAGTTAATGATATACAAACTAATAAAGATATAAAAAAAAATAATAATCTTATTTTATCAAGTTTAAAAGATAAATTAAATTGATCAATAAATAAACTTATATAAAGTGAATAATAATTTTTTATAATACATTAATATAAATAGAATATATCTATATTAATAGATTATTAATAATAAAAAAAATTGATATAAATAATATTCTAATATTGTTTTATATTATATAATACATATACATAATATACAATGAATACAACAGATAATTCTAATATTATAACCAATACTAGAGATATAGACAAACTTACTGATCTATATTTTAATGAAAAATATATATTATATATTCATCATATCAACTCATTTAATCAATTTATTAATGATGTTGTAAAAAATGAAGTAGAAAGAGCAGTTCATATATTAGGTGAATATGAAATTTATAATGAAGATAAAAAAGAGAAGAAATTATATAGATATTCATTTGAATTTAAAAATATTTGTATTAAACCACCAGTTGATGAAAGTTCTACATATGATGATGAAATAATATTTCCAGAAGAAGCAAGAAAGAAATCATTATCATATTCAGGAAAGATATTAGCAGATATAACACAATATCAAGAGATATTAATATATGGACCAAATGGATTAGAAGAAAATACAAAAAAAATTATTGCTAATGAATCTAGAATTTTAATTGGTAAAATTCCAATAATGTTAAGATCTGCATATTGTACAACTACTATTAAAAAAGATACACCTAATAAAGAATGTATATATGATCCTGGATGTTATTTTTTGATTAGAGGTAATGAAAAAGTTGTATTAAGTTTAGAAAAAATATGTGATAATAAAATGTTAGTTTTTACTAAAAAAGATATTAATTATCAAGATAAATTAATGTATACATGTCAAGTTAATTCTAAAAATACTAATTATTATAATAATGGTTCATATAGTAATAATTTACAAATATTATCAATTAAAATGAAAAAAGATAAATCTATTGTTTTAAATATGGTTCAATTTGCTGATATTCCTATTTTTATCTTTTTTAGAGCTTTAGGTATTGAAACTGATAAAGATATTTTACAATTCATTTTATATGATGATACTGATATTGAAATGTTATCATTATTAGAAATTTCACAAAATGCTGCTTTATTAGAAACTGTATTAGGTATGAATAAAATAGAAAAAACTATTTTAACTGCAGAAGATGCAACTCAATATTTAATTAGTAAAATCAAAAGTAAAAGAATATTTGATAATACAAATCCAGATTCAAAAATGGCACAAAAAAGAGAAATTTTAATGACATTATTATGTAGAGATTTTTTACCACATATGGGATTAACTGAAGATAAAATCATTCCAAAAGCATATTATCTTGGTAAAATGGTTAATAAATTATTAAAATGTTATTTAGGTAGAATTCCAATAGATGATAGAGATAGTTTTGTTAATAAAAGAGTTCAATTACCTGGTGAATTATTAAGTGATTTATATAGAAGATATTTTAAAAAAATGTTAAATGAATGTGCTAGACATTTTAAACAAAGAATTAATGGTAATCATGATAATCCTATTAATGTTATCAATATTATTAAATCTACTACTATTGAACAAGGTTTTAATAAAGCATTATCTATTGGATTATTTGGTAATAAACCTGGTGTTGCTCAAGCTCTACAAAGATTATCTTATAAACAAACTATGTCTTATTTTAGAAGATTAATGCCTCCTCCTTCTAATGAATCTACTACTTCTAAAATCACCACTATGAGATTTCCTAATAATATTCAATATGGTTTTATTGATTTAATTGAAACACCAGAAGGTGCTAATGTTGGTTTACAAAAACATTTAGCTTTAATGGCTTCTATTTCTATGAATTTAGATGTTACACAAATTAATATTATTAAAAATGTTATTATTAATACTAAATATAAAGATAGTGATAATTTAATTCCTTATATTCAATCTTTAATTGATGTTATTAAACAAGATATCAAAAAATTAACTCATGTTAATATTAATGGTGAATGGATTGGTTTAACTGATAAACCTATTGAATTAATCAAATTAATGAAAAATAAAAGATCTAATGGTGAAATTAACAAAATGGCTTCTATTAATTTTAGTTATACTAATAATATTATCGATATTTATACTGATGGTGGTCGATTAATTAGACCTTTATTAAAAGTTCATAATAATAAATTACTATTAAATAAATTTATGTTAGATGATATTGATACTAAAAATATTGATAGAACTAAAATTATTAGATGGGCTGAATTTTTACAAAAATATCCTGATGTTATAGAATATGTAGATGTCGAAGAAAGTGAAAATATTATGGTCGCTATGAGACCTAATGATATATTAGATCATTATAATAGAATGACTACTATTATTGATAAACCTAATAAATTTGGTGATTCTTCTAATAGATATAATGATACATTATATGTTAAATATACTCATTGTGAATTTCATCCTATGATGATGATGGGTGCTATATCTGCTACTGTTCCTTTTGCTGAACATAATCAAGCTCCTAGAAATTATTATTCTTATTCACAATCCAGACAAGGTATGGGTATATATTTATCTAGTTATAGACATAGAATAGATTTATCTACTATTTTATATCATCCACAAAGACCTTTAGTTACTTCTAAAGCTGGTTATTATACTAATGAAATTGATTTACCTTCTGGTCAAAATTTAATTGTTGCTATTATGTGTTATACTGGTTATAATCAAGAAGATAGTGTTATTGTTAATAAATCTTTCACTGAAAGAGGAGGATTTAGAAGTACTTCTTTAAAAGGTTATACTGATACTGTTAATAAAAATACTTCCACTGGTCAAGATGAAAAATTCATGAAACCTAATGAAAATATCGCTATCGGTATCAAAGAAGCTAATTATTCTAAATTAAATGATCAAGGTTTTGTTCCTGAAGAAACTATTATTTATAATAATGATGTTATTATTGGTAAATGTGCTCCTATTCAACCTACTGCTAATTCTAATAAAATTTTTAAAGATGAATCTCAAACTTATAAATCTAATGTACCTGGTGTCGTTGATAAAGTTTATACTGGTATATTAAATGGTGATGGTTATGAAACCTATAATATGAGAATTAGATCTGAAAGAATTCCTATTATTGGTGATAAAATGGCTTGTTATGATGATTCTCATGATGTTTTAACTTTTACTGGTTGGAAAAATATTAAAGATATTACATTAAATGATGAAATAGCTTGTTTAAGTAAAGATAATACTTTAATATATACTAAACCTACTGAAGTTATGAATTATGATTATGAAGGACCTATGTATAATGTTGAAACTAATCAAATTAGTTTAAATGTTACTCCTAATCATAGAATGTGGGTAGGTGATAGAAATGGTAATAATTTTAAAATTATTGAAGCTAAAGATTTATTAGGTAAAAGAGTTAAATATCAAAAGAATGTTGATAATTATATCCCAACTAATGGTATGACAGAATTTATTATACCTGGTATTGATGATCTACCTGAATTAAAATTAAATATGAAAGCTTGGTTAATATTCTTTGGTATTTGGATTGCTGAAGGTTGTATGTTAAGAGATTGGGGTATTTCATTTGCTGCTCATAAACAAAGAGTTAAAGATGCTCTAGAAGAATGTAGTGAAATATTAGATTTTGAAATACGTAAACATAAATGTCATAAAAATGATGATATAAGACAAAATTGGACATATAATGATAAAAGATTAGTTCAATTCTTTATGCCATTAAGTGTTGGTGCTATTAATAAATTTTTACCATATTGGGTATGGAATTTAGATACTTATCAATGTAGAAGTTTATTACATGGTATGTTATTAGGTGATGGTCATACTATGGAAAATGGTACAAAAAGATATGATACATCATCTTATCAATTAGCAGATGATTTCCAAAGATTATGTTTACATTGTGGTTATTCAGCTAATAAAGCTTTAAAAGAAAAAGCTGGCAAACAAACAGTAATTAAATCTGGAAGAAATGAAGGTCAAATAATTAAATCTAATGCTGATGCATATAGATTAACTGTTATTGAAACACAAAATTATCCATTAGTTAATAAAAATATTGTCAAAAGTAAATTAAATGATGATGGACAATATGAAAATCAATTAGATAGAATGAATGATGGTTTCAAAGGAAAAGTATATTGTTGTACTGTGCCTACTGAATTAGGGGTTATTTATGTTAGACGTGAAAATATAGTAATTTGGAGTGGTCAGAGCAAAAATGGACAAAAAGGTACTGCTGGTATTTTATTACCTCAACAAGATATGCCATTTACTAAAGATGGTATTAGACCAGATATTATTATTAATCCTTGTTGTTTTGTTGGTAATACTCTAGTATCATTAACAAATGGTTTATCAAAAAGAATAGATAGTTTTAGTGTTGAAGGTTTAGAAAAAGTTTATACATTTAATGATAAAGGTTTAATTAATTCATAT
>Ga0214923_10006911_pt1 | contig 12533 bp, 5 predicted proteins | sample LL1510_MetaG_FD_177993 | JGI IMG/M metagenome (GOLD analysis project Ga0214923, IMG submission 177993) | Freshwater microbial communities from Lake Lanier, Atlanta, Georgia, United States - LL-1510 | ecosystem: Environmental > Aquatic > Freshwater > Lake | place: USA: Georgia | collected 2015-10-15
TTCCTATTGGATTTTGATGAAAGGTGACGACGAAGGATTTTCTAAATGGGCGGAGGAGAACAAAGAAACTTGGGACAAATTTGTGACCTATTTCTCTAAAAATCCAATTGAGATAAACGAAGAAAATAAGTTCAATTCTGGACAATAGAATCATGCAATTTAAGATCTTTAATTGGAATCAATTGAATATAAGATTTAGATTGGATTTCACCCACTAAAATTTCTTGGTTGCCATAATAATTAGGGAAATCTAAGAAAATCACATTGTCACTTTTTGCGTAATGACCATAGAAGGTTGTACTTCCCAAAAAATCACCTTTTACTAATTTGGCTTTACCATTTTTATATAAATAAAAGGAAATCTCTTCTTCTTGGGAATCGTACTTGTTGATCAGTAAATCATCTGAATAGGGCGCGTGTAAATAATTACCAAATCCAATATTCATAAAAATCATAACCACTCCGATAATTGTAGGTTTAAAAGGAATAATGTCCTGGTCTGAAATCAATCTGTACAAGTCAATTCCAATTGAAACCAAAAGTAAAATAAAGTAAAAAACACAAAAAAAAAGACCAAAAACAATCAGTAGAAAATCGTCTTCTTTAAAAAGCAAACCTTGAAGTAGCAAGAAAAGAAATCCGACTAGGATAAAAGAAATACTTCTGAAATTCATATGTGTATCAATTTAATGATTAATTAATTGTGTTCTAGTTCGCGCATTGGCAAACGACCATTCTTTCCATGACTTATTGTTCTCTTTAGCTAAGAATAGCTTTGTTTTATGTATTAATCGCAATTCGAATAGTTTACGGTCGTAAAGAGAAGGGATATTATCTTTCATATCCCAAAGAGCAGGAATCGTACGATCCGACAACGAAAGTAGGTAATAAATGTCTATTTCCTTTTTCATATCCTGATTGCATTTGATAATCATATTATCCCAATCAAATGGAGTTGATAAAATGAATACGGTCATAAAAGCAAATGAAGTCGAGCGAACTAAACCATAGTTTTTTTGGGCTTTTGCGATTTTATTGATGGTCAAAATCAATCCAATTGCTGTTAAAAGAACATAAACATATACTCCGATTCTTTTGTAAGTTAAACCATAAGCTGAAATGTACATAGCATTTTTGCCTGCAACTGAAACGAGCATAATTATATTTTGAGCTAACCAGGCATATGCCCATATCTTGATTGACTTTTGATTGCTTTCAAAATTCAACTGTCCTCTAAAAACAAATAATACCAGGGCAATTGAAATAACAACGGAGAAAATCAAAACACCTACTCCTTGGTGTAAGAAATCAGCAAAGGTCATACCTTCCGGAATTTCCCTAGAAACAGTCAAAAATTGTAAATCACCAACATTGACAATAAGAATCAAAACATTGAGGAGTATAAACATAATTTTAGCAGTGAAAAATTCATCTTTGTATGCCAACAATTTACCTGCCCATTGTATCTGTTTTACTTTCGATTCCTCAATATTCCAATTTTCTCGATTTTCAAAATCTGTTAATTTAGCAATCGATTGATTTTGAAAACCACCATACAAAAGATAATATCCTATTAATGTGAATGAAATCCATGCAAATGAAATCCAACTTAAATCAATTTTATCCGTCAAATTTTTAAAAATCGGATTTGCCGAACGGTATAAGGTGAAAAACAAAATAACAACTCCAATTGGAATAGCAATAAGTCCCCATTTATAGGAACGTTTTTGCTCATTTACTTCTTGATAAGCCGGAGTTTGTTTTGCTTTAATTCGCTCTTCTACTTTACCGAAAATTGAATTGTATGTACCCATTAACAATGTAAATAAACCATTTAGTATGCCAACAATAACACCCGTCTTAGCTGTCAAAGTCATTCCAAAAAGCAAAACGACACAAAAAAAGCAAGCAATAATAGAAAGAACATTTCCGTAATAAGCCATTGAACCAGCTGCAATCATTGTCAATACGGAAACAAACCAAGCATTTTTATTTTTTAACTTTTCAGGGTTACAGATGAAAGATGCTAGAACTAGCCAAATTGAAAATATAGCCAAATTGAGACCTAAGCCTTGAAGATAAAAAAGGTAGGAAAAAATCAATGTGCTACCATAAATTAAAAAATCACTTTTTTTCATGTTACAATTATTAGTTATTAAAAGTACTTTGCATTTCAAAGTATAAGTTCAAATTTTTTTAATTCGTCTTTTTAATCAAAACTTCAAGCGCATTCAAATGTTTCATGAAAGCCGCTCTCCCCTCTTCAGTAATCTGATACCTTGTATTCGGTTTCTTACCAACGAACTTTTTATTGACGAGTATATAATTATATTTCTCTAATGCTGAAACATGACTTGCAAGGTTTCCATCTGTGACATCCAACAACTCCTTCATACTCGCAAAATCTACATCATCATTTACCATTAAAGCAGACATAATTCCGAGTCGAATTCTACTTTCAAATGCTCTATTTAGTGATTCAATGTAATCTTTCATTTTTCATATTTGAAGTACATAATTGAACCATAAACAATATGAAGTACACCAAAACCTAATGTCCAAAACAACAGTCCATACCCTAAGAAAAGAGCAGAAAATAAACCTAAAATGATTTCGATTAAACCAAGATATTTTATGTCGTGTAAAGTGAATTTTGAAGCATTGATTAAAGCCATCCCATAAAATAACAACATAGTTGGAACAATAAGAACGAATATTCCTTGATACACTAAAATCAATGAAAACAAACCGCCAGCTATCAATGGAATTAATAAGTGAATAAGCAAACGTTTAGAGCTAGAGGACCAAATGGATTGTTTGTTACTTTTCGACTTACGAATGGTGAAAAATAAGCCAGAGGCTACAGCACCTAACAACACCAAGACGGCATCAATTATAACAAAAGAAATAACATTAAATTCATTCGATATATCACGTGAGAGATAAGCATCAGCTGTTTTAACAAAGAAGGGAACGTCCAGTTGAACACTTGCTACACAAGCACCAATGATTGCAAAAATTCCAGCTGCTACTCCTGATAAGCCAGAAAGTGAAATGAACCGAGTGCTTTTATCCATGATATTTCTGATATCCTGTAGCGCATCTAAGTGAGATTGATTTTCTTTCATTAAAAGTACTTTGTGATTCAAAGTTAAAAATAAAAAAAGCACTCTCGTACCTTTAAAGATTTTTTAATATAAAAAAAGCCGACAACAAATTGTCGGCTTACTTAAATGTACAAAATTGTTTAATTTTTTTTCTAATTTTTTATTAGACGAAGTGTTTTGGAATTTTTACCTTGTGACACCTTAACTAAATAAACACCTGCATTTACAGTTTTCCCAAACTCAATTGAATCTAATTCTTCAATCGATGTTTGAACACTTTCCACTACTTTACCAGACATATCAAATATATCTATTTCAATAATTGCATCGTCAGATGACTGCAATATCAATTTAAAGGATGTTTCAAAAGGATTTTTATTGAATTGAACATTCCAATCATTTTTCAAAACTAAACCTAAAACAACAGAATCAGTATTTGATATTTCAGTATTAACAGATGATTCTTCTACAACACCATTTGTATTAGTTTCAGTATTTAATCCTTTATTTTGTTCATTAGCTGAATCATTATTGTTATTATTCATTGCAATAGAAGCGGCTGTCATAACTTGACAAGTTGAACCAAATGTTCCAAAAACACCTTGTACATTTTTTATAGCAACTCGGACATTAAATACCCCAGCACCTAGACTTGGAATTTCACTTAGTCTAAAAGAACGTGCGGTTGAAGACTTGTCTAATGTTGCAATGATAGAACCATCTTGGTTGGAAATTTCAAAACGGTAACCAGTTGCACCTGAAACTGCATCACAATAAATCAACGTAGCAAAACCGATTGGAGCACCAGTGCTACATTGAGAAGACTGTAGTTGCGTTGTTTTCAACGTTGCAGTGCAGGATGATCCATAAGGACCAACATTTCCAGTTGCTGTTTTAGCAGCGACTCTAATTGAATATGTTTCACCATATAAAGCAGCAGGTATTTGACTAAATGAAAAGAACCTGTTTGCTGATGAAAGAACTACAGGTGTTGTTAATCCAGGTCCAGTAATTTCAAAAACATACGTTGATGCACTGTTTAATATATCAGCATTAATTACAGTGGTAGGTAATACACCAGTTATTCCGCATTGACTTGCTTGTATTTGAGTCGTTTTTGTTGTAACTGAACAAGCATCATCATACGAACCATATACGCCGTTGTCTCCATTCTTGGTTGATACGCGAATACTGTAAGTTTCTCCTAGCACTAAACCAGGCAATTGTGACAATGTAAAATACTTATTAGTTGTTGCAATTTCAGCAGTAGCTAACTCCAAAGGTGCTGATAAGTTAAGACCTAAACCTGTAACTTCAAACTTGTAATACGTAGCTCCAGTAAGAGCATCTGCATAAATCATCGTATTCGCTAATACTGAAGTACCACATTGAGTTGCTTGCACTTTTGTTCCTTTTAAAGTTACAGTACATGTTTCTCCATATTGTCCATATGATGTACTACCTGGATTTTTGATTGCAACTCGAACAGCATAATCTACTCCATAACTAAACCTTGGCACTTGTGACAACATGAAATAACGATTATTCGTAGTTAATTCATACGTTCCAACTACATTTGGATTGGATGCATCTAAACCTACACCTTTTATTTCAAATTTATAACCTGTAGCGCCACTTACAGCATCACAATAAATTAGAGTTGTCGATGAAGGAATAATTGCCCCACACTGAGACGTTTGAATTTTTGTTGCTTTAGTTTTTATTATTGCAGGACATCCGAATTGACCAAAATCAGTACCAACAAATTTTACTGCAACATCAACCGTGTAATTTGTACCTAGAACTAGACCATTCACTTCTGAAAAAGAAAAAGTATTAATTGCTTTATCTAGAATAAAAGTAGAATCACCGTTTGATAATCTAAATCGATATGCAATTGCACTAGATTTCGGATTTGCTGAAATAATAGTTGAAGGCGAAACTATGGTGTTATTTTGAGTATCATTTATTTTTGACAAAAGTGTGCAGCCAACATTCATTGAAACATTGTGCGATCCACCACAATCTGAAATCAGAGAAACAGAAACAATACTGTCCGAACAAATCACTGAGGGCAATGCAACTGTTATTGAATTTGATGTTAAAGAACCACTCATTAATGTCATCCAACTTGGAATCTTCCAATTGAATCCACTTGCTACTTCTGAAGGCACACTAAAAGTTGCTGATGACAATCCACACAATGAAGTTGGGCCTGTAATAGATGCAGATGCAATAACAACACTTTTAGATTTAATAAGAGAAGAGCACGATGAATCAGCATTGTACGCTTTGACTGTTATATTTCCTGAATCAAAATTAGAACCAAATGAAACATTTATGCTATTTGTTCCTTGACCTGATGCTATAGAAACTCCAGGTGGTACATTCCATGCATAATTTGTGGCACCAGCTACAGCCATTATACTATATGTTGCAACACTACTTGGAGTTGTTGAAATTGAACCATTTGGCAAAACTATATTTGTTGAAGCACCACATACTACTTCTGGTCCTAATAAATTTCCGTTGATTGATAATTTGTAAACTGAAAATGATGTGAATGCACTTGTACCACATGCTCCTACAGCTTGTGCTCTAACATAACCATTTATGGTTGGTGAAGTAGCTGAAATTGAGACTGTTATTGTCGAAGAGCCAGCACCAGAAATAATAGATAAACCTGCTGGTAAAGTCCAATTGTAAGTTATTCCTTCTATTGGTGTTTGAATTGAGTAAGTGGCTGTAGTTTTTCCACATAAATTATTTGGCCCAACTATTGCATTGGGTTTATCCAAAGAACCAATTAATTTGGATGCCTTAGCAATTATCGTGCCAGAAGAATTTTTGGCAACAACTGATATTGTTCCATTGGTGAATGAAGAATTGAAAATAACTTCAACACTATTGCTAGCATGGTCATTTGAAAATGTTGCACCTACTGGCAATGTCCAAGTGTAATTAGTTGCACCTTGTACTGGATCAATGCTGAAGGATTGAGTTATTGAGCTGGTTATGCAAATCGTTGAGTTTCCATAAAGAGGAACTACAGGAACACTTGGGACTGATGTAGATGAACGAACACTTAATGTTCGAGTGTTTGATTGAGAGCAATACCCGACTGCTTTAACACTTATTGTACCAATCGAAAAATAATCAGCAATTGCTACATTAACTGAATTTCCATTTGAACTTGAAGTAAGTGTCATTCCTGAAGGCATCGTCCAAATGTAATGCATAACATTTGCTACAGAAGGTACCGAATATACGGTTGAATCCATTCCATATACATTTGATGGACCTGTGATATAACCTAATGTGCCCATATTTCCATAGACAAAAATGGCAGCTGAAGCACTTGTAGCTTTACACATTCCATTGCTCACAACGACTTTATAATATTTTTTTGCTGTTAAATTAGTTTGGGAAAGTGTGCTATTGGTCTCCCCAGCTAGGTTAGTATATGTTATTCCATTAGATGAAGACTGCCATTGAAAACTTCCAACAGCATTTGTTGCAGTTAATAAGGTAGAATTATTTCCTGAACAAACAGTATCTGATCCAACAATTATCGGAGTTGAAGGAACACTTGCAATGCTTACATAAACTGGCTGACTATACTTTGTTCCACAAGTTCCATTTGTAACTACTGCTCTGTAGAAAAAAGGTGCAGTAACATTTGCTACAGTAGCAGTTGGAGATGCAACATAAATATTAGAAATCCCACTTGTAAAATTTGCATTTGAACACTTCTGCCATCTTGCAACTGAACCAACATAATCATTTAAAGTTAATACCGCACTTGATCCTAGACATACACTAGAATTGCTTGATGCTGTTCCACCTATTGGGGTTGGTGTAACAAAAATCACGCCATTATTACTAAATGCAAAAGGACATGTTCCATTTTGAATTAAAGCTCTAACATATGTTGTTTGAGTTACATTTGAAAAAGTAATAGTTGAAGATGTTGAGCTTATTTCTTCAACCGATGCTGCAAAGTCAGCATTAGTTGATTTCTGCCATTTTATAATAGAACCTGAATAACCATTTAAAGTAAAAGTTGTATTATTATTAGAACCCGCACAAAAGCTTGAATTGCCACTTATCTGTCCGCCGATAGAAGGTGGGTTAACAAGAATGCTTCCTACTGAGCTATATACATCATCACAGTATGCATTACTCACGATTGCTCTTACATAGGTTGTGTTGGTGATATTATTAAGAGAAAAAGTGTTTTCTATCACATTTGTATCGCGTACATTACTAGCAAAATCAGCAGAAGATGATAATTGCCATTTTTTTATTGAGCCAAAATAATTAGATAGTTCGAAAGTAGTTGAATTTATATTTGAACAAGTTGTAGAAGAACCTAAAACATCGCCACCAACAGGTAGTTGAGAGAAATTTATTGTGACTTTTGCAGATGAATTAGAGCATCCAATTCTTCCAGTTGCATTTAATGTAAGAATTACTGAACCGTTTGAAATATCTGAGTTACTCGGTAAATAAGCACAATCTACAAAAACGTTGGTCGTATTATTATTGATAAATGTTCCTGAACCATTTGAAGTCCAATATAAAGAAGAAGCGTTTGAAGCTGTGAAATCATTTACTAAACTTACTACCAATGTGTTAGAACAAAATGTTTTTTCATGAACTGCAGTTAATGAAACTGAATCATTGTATGAAAAAGGTGAAGATAAAACATTAACTACTTTTGGGCACGCTTGATAACTTACACTGGAAATCTTTTCAATTGTTAAAATATTATTATCACCAAAATTAGGTAAGCTTGGAAGTATAAAACTACCTATGTGTCCATCAAAGTTTATTTCAGCTACTAAATTGCTAAGATTATTTGTCCCCGCAATTGAATAATTTAAAGAATAAGTACCTTGTACTAAAGAAGAGCTATTAACTGTAACAATGTTTGAATTATTGAAACAACCATTACTGACAACTACTGATAGATCAGAAAGCTGTATTTCGTTTTCTATCGATGCAATTACAGGAACACGAACTGAATTACAACCATTAGCAGAGGCACCCACGTAATAGGTAGTTGCAGTTGATATATTTGGTGTGTTAAAGTTAACACCTGTCCCAACATTTGAACCAAATGCTTCAGTAGCATACCAATTAATTGTTCCACCAGTAGATTGAGCAGACAAAACAGCACTATTATTTGGACAAGTAATACCATCTAATACAGATAAAATAGTACTTCCTTTTACGGTTACTGATGCAGCCTTTGATAAGTTCGAACGGCAACCGCTATTAATAAGAACTTTATAGTACTTCACACCTGCAACATTCAAATCCGGTGAATACGTTCTAGCTGTTGCTCCTGGAATATCAGAATATGTTCCATTAACTGTATTTGAAACTTTCCATTGATAACTATAAGTGCCAGATCCACCTACTGGTAAAACCGATAATTGTGATATAATAGAATTTGATAAAATGCAAACTCCTATGTTCGATGGATTTAATGTTCCAGTTAGAGCTACATTCGTCCCTTCGGTTATTCCTACAATGCAACTAGTAACGGAATAGTTTCTTTCAACTTCTGTGACTTTTAATCTAAATTTATCGTTTGGAAATGCATTATATAGTGTAAGTGATTTAGTTGTTGCTCCATTAAAATTGGAATTATTTTCAACTGAATACCATGACAAACCATTATCACTTGATTGCTCCCACTGATAAATCAATGTTGAACCATATGGAGCGGTTACTTCAGCTTCAATGTAAGCATAACCGCCGCTTGAACACACAGCAGTGCTTGAAGAGCTTGTATTAATAGTGATAGCAGAGGATGCCGTAATTGCTTCCGTATTGTATGCTACAAATGCAACATCGGAAACACCTGATGAAACAATCTCTAATTTACGAATTTGTGTATAATTTGATGCGCTAATTCCAAAATCTGACAATTTAAAAGCAACTAATCGCAACTGACGATTTGTATTTGTTGCTCGTGTCCTATTTGGCTTTGCGGTTGAAAAGTTGACTCCATTATTAACTGAAAACATATCTGCTGCCCATTTTCCTAGAGGAGCAATTTTAGACAAATTGATTGAATAACTATTTCCAACAATATTTCCATTCTCATCAACAAAACGGTATGTATCAGTTGGTTGACCACCAAGCTCTGCAATTTGTGTTATTAATATATCAGGGGTTTGGTCAGATATTTTCGAAGGCTCAATTGCAGAAATCATGTAATTTGAAACAGCATTTGAAGGTAAATTTGTATAGCCAGTACCTAAATCTAAGCCATTGATACCATCAGTCAAAACACTTTGAATCGTATTATTCTTAATGAAGTCGTGGTTAAATAATGCTGAAACAGATGTGCCGTCAATTTTAGAAGCCATTGCAACATATAACGAACTACCACTTGATAAACCATCTATAGAAACAGGTAAAGCCTTGAATTGAGCAGGAGAGTAAACTACTCCATTCGATGAAAGTGCGTTATCGTTTACTCCTGTTGAATAGGTAACATCATTGTATTTAAAGGACAAAAGATTGTGTGACGTATTAGGAAGTACTGAACTATTATTGTAAACACCCGTTTTCCAAAATGTATTAAAGTCGGAAATTATCTCAGTTACGGTAGGAATTGAGGAGTAACTAAAGCCATTTCGTCCAACATTTTGCTGTGCAACACCTGTTTTACTAACAACCAAACTGCCTGAGTTTCCATTTCCAACAACAGCTTTTATTATTGTAGGACTTACTACTTCAAAAGAGGCGGCATTTACACCTCCAAATTTTACTGCTGTAATTGTGCTAAAATTTGTACCTGTTATAATAACTGTTTCACCTGAACTTGCATTTTGGGGTGAGAAGGATACAATAGAATGTTGTTGTGAATATACTGTGAAAAAAGAAAAAATAGTAAAAACAACTAATGTTAAAAATTTATTAATCATGGCGAGTAATGAATTCTTTACTTTGTGTATTGGCATACTTTTTGAACTTTTTGTCAAATATACAATAAGAATTTTATGTTTTTACATTTTTGTATCATTTTTAACATTTAATTTTAACACAAAGGTAATTTTATATAAAAATACAATGAAAATTCTATACTTATTTCTTGTTTTCGGTATAAACACAGTCTTAATATTTTTTGAAAAATATGTACCCATTATTAAAAAATTACATCAAATGTGTAATTTTTATGTTTTTTGTAAAATAATATTCTTTGCTAAGAAAAAGCTAATTGAAAGTGTAAAATATTTGTTAATTGCTTTACACGATTCTCAACAATGGGCAAATACTAAAAATGAAATAATTTTCTTAAAATTGAACTAAAATCCAATTAAGAGTCTCAAAACAAAAATAATATCTTCGTTTTACAAGTCACTAATTGTAGAATTGAAAAATGTCATATTATTTTCATCACAACGCCATTTTTAACGAATAGCTTTGAAAGCATATAAAATGATTTTGTTAATTTGAAATTCAACTTTTTAAGAAAAAACGAAAAAATCTTCTAAGCTATTTTTTTGAATGCTAGAAAATTAGTGTGAAGCTCAAAAACTTACTAGCAATATAACACTCAATAAATCAGATATTAAATCTTCTTTCGTTGCAAAATATTACTAATTATACCGATACATTTTTAATTCATTTTGACAAAAAAAAAGCTATTCATAATGAATAGCTTTTTAAAAAAATTTCGTTTTTTAATGATTAACAACATGTTTAATTACTTTCCTTCCTAAAGTTGAGTTATCAATCTCTAAATAATAGATGCCATTTGGCAACTCAGAATTGTAAATATCAAAAGTGTTTATTCCCGTTGAAACTGAAAATGAAAGTGTATTAATTCTTAATCCTTCAGCATTTAGAATATTAAATTTAGTTTCACCTGCATTTTTATCTGAATTAACTAAAATTGTAAAAAATGAATTACTTGGATTTGGGAATGTTTTTACCACAATTCCATTTGATTCATTACAATCTATATTAATGGTGTTATAAATTTTAAATTTGCCATCTATATCGTACTGAATTAAACGGTAATACATATTCTCTCCAGTATAGTTTTCATCTATGAAATTATAACTTAAAAGTTCATTCGAATAACCTGCAGCTTCAACAATGCCAATTGCTCGCCAGTTTTCGCCTTCATAACTTCCTTCAATTTTAAAATAACTGGAGTGATTCTCAGAGGCCGTTTCCCAATTAAATGCAATATCTCCATTACTATCACAATTTGCTTTGAAATTCAATAATTCGACAGGCAATGGATTTGTCCAACCCAAACCTCCTTGACTTGAAATGGTAAAAGGAGAAAAGTTAGAAATACCTGATTGTAATGCATACCCGGGACCATTAGGAGCACTACCTCCTTTGTTTTCCCATGTAGGTGTTCCGTAATCAAAATGAGCAATATAGGCTGTATTGTAGTCAAATGCATTTATTTCTTCGTCTCTGGTGTTGAGTGTTCCATTCCAGTATAATCGCATTTCCATATTGCTTCCTCCAACTACTTCTTCCTGAATAATCCACGTTCTGTCAACAGCAGGCAATGAAGTTCTAGTACTGTTTTCGTAAGAATCATCCGTTACAATATCAAAAACTCTTGCGCTAAATTTATCACTTGTCCCTGTGTTCATAAGCCAACAAGGATTAAAATTGCTTCTACCAACAGGATATTTGACATACCCAGATTCTACATTTGAGTATCCACTGCCATTCCCTCTTATTAGGAAACCAACATCAGAAGTTCGGACATAACTTTGATGACTTCCTCCAACTATAGCTCTCCCATCCATATCAATACTGAAAACATTGATATCAAAAAGGCCTTGATCAAGTGTCATAGTACCTGCAATTGTGGCTTGTTTTAATAAGTAGGCAACACTCTTTGTCGAACCATTAGCAGGTTTATTCATTCTAAAATCATAAAAAGCATTAACTGAGACAGTTCCACCAATTGTATGGTATCCTTTTTCAATGAATATTACTTCTCCATTTCCACATGTAAAAATTCCATTATTTACCCAATTTCCAGCAACTGATAATTTACCTGTATGCATGGTTAAATGTCCATTTGATAAAATTGTTAAGTTTTTAGAAACAGGTGTTATGTCTGTGAAGATGTGAGGATTTGCAACAAAACATTCATTTGTTGAAGGAATAAACACGTTAATGTCTTTAGTTGGCAAAGAACTAGCAACACTAAAACTTGAACCATTAAAAATATACCAATTTGCTGGCACCATCCAATCTACGCTATCAGATGAATTTACCCCACTTCCTCTCCATACATAATCTCCTGATGCTAATGAAGGGTCGCTAATGGTAGGGCTAACAACTGTAATAGTTGCTGTATTCGAAATCGTTGAACCACATGAACCGTTAGATACAACAACTCTATAATAGCTTGTGCTTGTTAAATTA
>Ga0214923_10006913_pt1 | contig 12531 bp, 11 predicted proteins | sample LL1510_MetaG_FD_177993 | JGI IMG/M metagenome (GOLD analysis project Ga0214923, IMG submission 177993) | Freshwater microbial communities from Lake Lanier, Atlanta, Georgia, United States - LL-1510 | ecosystem: Environmental > Aquatic > Freshwater > Lake | place: USA: Georgia | collected...
CTATTTGTGCTACAGTCAGAATAACGATAACAAAAGACAGGGCACAGGGAACATATGGCCAAGCAGGCAACCAAAAAGAACCAAACGTTACTCTACATTATTCTGGCCATCGTGGCCGCCGCGCTCATTGGGTTTGGCGTGTGGTACGTCATGGCGCCCGATGCCGATGCACCGCCCCCCATTGCCAAGGGCAGTCTGGCCGATGCCAAGCAGCAATGTAAGGCCCTGATTACCAAAAGCCTGCATAATGGCAAAGCCGCCAAGTTTGATGATGAAAGCACCTTCAGCGTCATCAAAGACCTCTATAAAACACCCGAGGAAAACGACGTGTATATTGGCGTGAATGCGCAAGGCGGGCGCGGCAACTGGATGTATATGAAGCTCACCTGCCGCGTACGCAAAGCCGCCGATGGTGGCTGGCAGGTGTTGCGCGTGGCACCGGACGAAACACCGCAGGGCAACGCTCAGTAACAAAATTCACGTCCCTCTCCCCAAAATCCAGCCATTGCTTGCATTGGCCTGCACATTGGAGTAGTTTGCCTAAAAAATAGGCAACAATCGCCGATCCGCAGGACATCCATAAGGAGCCGCTATGGGCAAGCAACTGATTTTACTGGCAGATGATGATGAAGCGATCGGTACTGTGCTGCGCCACGCGCTGGAGCGTGCCGGTTTTGCGGTGCGAACCACCAATCATTTTCCTGAACTACTGGGCTGGGTGGAAGATGGCGACGGCGATCTGGTGATCACCGATGTGGTGATGCCCTCGGGCAATGGCCTCGACATGCTGCCCAAAATGAAAGGGCTGCGGCCTGAACTGCCCATCATAGTCATCAGCGCACAGAATACGCTCATGACCGCCGTGAAAGCCAATGCGCTGGGTGCGTTTGATTATCTGCCCAAACCTTTCGATCTCAACGATGTGATTGCCTGCGTGAACAAAGCGCTGGCCGCACACCCGCCTGCACGCACGCTATCGCCTGCCGCAACCACCACCAACGAAGTACGCGACGATGCGCATTTGATTGGCACCTCTCCTGCCATTCAGGATATTTACAAAAGCATTGCACGGCTGGTTACCAACGATCTCACCGTGATGATTGAGGGCGAGTCTGGCACCGGCAAGGAACTGGTAGCCCGCGCCTTGCATCAGCTCAGCAACCGCAAACACAAACCCTTTGTAGCGGTCAACATGGCAGCAATCCCCAAAGATCTGGTGGAAAGCGAATTGTTCGGCCACGAAAAAGGTGCGTTCACCGGCGCCATCACCCGCAAGACCGGCAAGTTCACACAAGCCGATGGCGGCACGCTGTTTCTGGATGAAATCGGCGATATGCCGCTGGATGCGCAAACCAAGCTGCTGCGCGTGTTGCAGCAGGGCGAATTCACCGCTATCGGTAGCAGCCAACCCATTAAAACCAATGTGCGCATCATCTGCGCCACCCACCGCAACCTCACGACCATGGTGCAGGACAATGCCTTCCGCAGCGATCTGTTTTACCGCCTCAATGTGGTGCCGCTGCGCGTGCCGGCATTGCGCAACCGCACCGAAGATATTCCGGCGCTGGCCAATCACTTTCTGGGCAAAGCCCACCGCAAGGGCTTGCCGCTCAAACAGCTCAGCGGCGCGGCACTGGATGCGCTGTGCGCTTATGGCTGGCCGGGCAATGTGCGCGAACTGGAAAACATGATCTACCGCATTGCCGCCCTGCATAGCGAAGCCGTAATTGGTGTGGATGCCGTGCATGCGGAACTGCAAACGCTGCCGGAAGCCGCTGCCACCCAAGCCCCCCACACCGCCGCTTCAGCCGCCGCCGCACCCAAACCATCCGAAGGGTTACAGGCGCAGATTAATGACCATTTGAGCCGCTACTTTGCATCCCACCAGCATAGCCTGCCGCCAGACGGATTGTATGAGCGTATTCTGGAAATCGTCGAAAAACCGCTGATTGAGCAAACCTTGCGCGCCACGGCCGGAAACCAACTGAAAGCAGCCAAAGTGCTGGGCATCAACCGCAACACACTGCGCAAGAAAATGCAGCAGCTGGGATTGATGGATGCCAAGCGCGATTTGTGGCGCTCTGCGTCCTGACGGGTGATGACGATGCCTCACCACAGCCCCAACCCGGACACCACCATTCAGATTGATCCGCAGCACCCCATCGGCGATCACTTAAGCCCCATCACCGAATGGTTCCGGCGCTTCCGCCCTTCCAAAGTCATGGCGACCATTCTGGCCGTGGTCACGCTCAGCTCAGGCACCGCCATCTGGGTATCGCTCACCTCGGCCGAAACGCCGCTGGGCATCAGCTCGGAAACCCTGTCGGCGCTCATCGTCATCAACCTCACTTTACTGCTCGCGCTGTCTGCCGTCATTGGCCGCCGTATCTGGGGGCTGGTAACGGCCATGCGCAAAGGCGCAGTAGGCTCGCGCCTGCAAACCCGCATCGTGCTGATCTTCAGTCTGGTGACCATTATTCCAACGATTATTGTGTCCGTATTCTCGGCACTGCTGTTCCATTTCGGTATTCAGTCCTGGTTCGACAACCGCGTCAGCACCGCGCTGGAAGAATCAGTTGCCGTGGCAGAGGTCTATCTGAAAGAACATCAAGACACCATCCGCGCCGATGCGCTGGCCATGGCCAACGACCTCAAGCGCGAACTGCCGCTGCTGATGACCACCCCGTCTTTTTTCAATCAGTTCCTGAATGCTCAGGCGGCATTGCGTAATCTAAGCGAAGCGATTGCATTTACGCCGGAGCGTGTAGTGGCACGCACAGAACTAAGCTTCTCGCTCACCTTTGAGCGCCTGCCCCAAACAGTGATGGAAAAAGCCGATGAAGGCAATGTGGTGGTGCTGGGCGATGAGGACGACAAAATCCGCGCACTCATTAAGGTCGATGAGCTGGCTAATATGTATCTGATGGTGGGGCGCAGCGTTGATGCCAAAGTGATGGGCCATATGGTGCTGGCGCATGGCGCTGTGAATCAATATCGCCGCCTTAAATCAGACATCGAAAGCCTGCAGATTCAATTCTCCATGCTGTTTGTGCTGGTGGCCCTGCTGCTGCTACTGGCCGCCGTCTGGTACGGGATTTACATCGCCATCAATTTGATCGTTCCCATCAACCGCCTCATCAGCGCCGCCGAAAAAGTGCGCGCAGGTGATTATGCAGCGCGTGTGCCGGTCAGCGGTAAGGAAGATGAGTTGGCAAAGCTTGGCCGCACCTTCAACCGCATGACGCAGCAGCTCGACAAGCAGCGCGGCGAATTGGTGGATGCCAACCGCCAGCTCGATGAACGCCGCCGCTTTACCGAGGCCATTTTCGCCGGTGTTTCTGCCGGTGTGGTCGCCATCGACACCCGTTATGTGATTACGCTCAACAACCGCACCGCCGCGCAGTTGCTGCAAAATGATGATATGCAATCGCTCAAAGGCATGCCCATTACGGCACTGATTCCCGATATTGCCGAACTGCTCACACAGGCCAAAACGGCACCCAAAACGCTGGCGGAAGGCAATCTGGTGTTTGTGCGCGGCAAGAAAAAACTGAGCCTGCATGTGCGCATCACCGCCGAAATGAAAGACGAAGCCATTGAGGGCTATATTGTGACGTTTGATGATATTACCGAACTGGTGAGTGCTCAGCGCAGCGCGGCATGGGCCGATGTTGCCAAGCGCATTGCGCATGAAATCAAAAATCCGCTGACCCCTATTACGCTATCCACTGAGCGCCTGCGCAAAAAATACCTCGACCAGCTCCCCACCGAGGAAGACAAGGAGTCCTTCTCCAAATATGTGGAAACGATCGCCCGCCACACCAAGGATATCGGGCAGATGGTGGAGGAATTTGTGGCCTTTGCCCGCATGCCTGCCGCCAAAATGGCCGAGCATGACATCACCCGCACCATCCGCGAATCGCTCTTTTCGGCGCGCACCGCCTATGGCAGCGTGGAATACAGCTCACAGATAGGCGCTGACCATATGCTCATGAGCTGCGATGAGCGCCAGATTTCGCAATTACTGACCAATCTGCTCAAAAATGCGGCGGAAGGCATTGAGTCGCGCCTTGAAGCCGAGCCGCATGGCCCTGCGGGCAAGGTTCACCTCACCGCCGAACAGGATGAAAAAAGCATCACCATCACGATCGACGATAACGGCATTGGCTTCCCTCCCGATAAAATCAACCAACTCACCGAGCCTTACGTCACCACCCGGGCCAAAGGCACCGGTCTGGGGCTTGCCATCGTGAAGAAGCATGTGGAAGCCCACAAGGGAACCATGACGCTGGAGAACCGCAAAGAAGGTGGCGCAAGGGTCATTTTAGTGTTCCAAAAGCGCTAATGCTGCACTGTGTCATTTTGGCAAAAATTGGCGGATTTCTGCGATTTCATCTTGCTATTACAATGAATTATCCACAGCGTGATGTTTTTGCACCACTTTGCGCTGGACATTTTCAAACAGGATGTTGTAGCATTTGTGCAACAATAACGGTAACCACTCAGGTTGCCAAACAACACGTCTAACGAAGCTCGGGCAAGTTGTTAACTTTCGTGTGATTAGTGAAGGAGCGGTTACCATGAGTCTTGATATTCTTGTCATTGATGACGAGTCCGATATCACCTCCCTAGTTTCTGATATTCTGTCCGATGAGCGCTATCAGGTGCGTGTGGCCAACAACAGCGATACCGCGCTGAAGGCGCTGGCCGACCGTGTGCCGTCGGCCATTATTCTGGATATCTGGCTGCAAGGCAGCGAACTCGACGGGCTGGGCATTCTGGAACGTGTGCATGCCAAATATCCCCATGTGCCCGTTATCATGATCAGCGGTCACGGCAATATTGAAACCGCCGTGACAGCTATCAAAATGGGTGCCTATGACTTCGTGGAAAAACCCTTCAGCGCCGAACGCCTGCTGCTGGTGCTCAAGCGCGCGCTGGAAGCCGCCACCCTGCGTCTGGAAAACTCGGAACTGCGCCTGCGCGGCAAACCGGAAACCGACCTGATCGGCAGCTCCACCGCCATTACCCTCATTCGTCAGACCGTTGAAAAAGTGGCTCCCACCAACAGCCGCGTCCTCATCAGCGGTGCGCCGGGCACCGGCAAAGAAGTGGTGGCCCGCCTGATCCATTCTAAATCGCATCGCCGCCACGCGAAATTTGTGGTGCTGAATGCCGCCAGCATTTCGCCCTCCCGCGTGGAACATGAACTGTTTGGCGTGGAAGACCCCAATCCCAATGGCGGCGCGCAGAAAGTGGGGATGTTTGAACGTGCCCATGGCGGCACGCTGTTCATCGATGAAGTGGCCGATATGCATCTGGAAACGCAAAGCCGTTTCCTGCGCGCATTGCAAGGCCAGTCCTTCACCCGTGTGCACGGCAATAAGCCCATCGATGTGGATGTGCGCGTCATTGCCGCGACCAATAAAGACCTGCAGGCCGAAATAGCGGCCGGTCGCTTCCGTGAAGACCTCTATTATCGCCTGAATGTGGTGCCGGTGCGTATGCCGACGCTGCAGGAGCGCCGCGACGATATTCCGGAGCTTTGCCAGTATTTCATCCGCCGTGCGGCCGAGCTTTCCAGCATGAAAGAGCGCACCCTGTCTGAAGATGCGGTGGCAGTGCTGCAATCATATGGCTGGCCGGGGAATGTGCGCCACCTGCGCAATATCATGGAATGGCTGCTCATCATGGCGCCGGGCGAACATAATGTGCCCATCAAGGCCGATCATCTGCCGCCGGAACTGTTTGAGAGCAACCGTGCGATCGTGTCGCCGGAAATGGGCAGCGATATCATGTGCATGCCGCTACGCGAAGCACGCGAAACCTTCGAGAAGCAGTATCTCGCCGCGCAGATCAACCGCTTTGGCGGCAACATCTCCAAAACCTCACATTTTGTGGGGATGGAGCGTTCTGCCCTTCACCGCAAGCTGAAGATGCTGGGCATCCATAATGATGATAAGGAAAAAGTGGCAGCGTAAGTCGCGGCCACCATTTTCATCGTCACCTCATAGGTCGCATAGCACCCTTCCCAAGGCTGCATCGGTGTCAGACCGCACATAGCGCGCCTGCTGACTGCTGCGTTGTGTGATTCTGATGGTTGCGCCACGCCCGCTCATGCAACACGTACGCAACGGTTTGCACCGCCGGTTCAATCAACCCAATACCCAGCGACATCTGCCAGTTACCGGTCACCGCATAAGCGACCACCGTGGCCACGCAGAAATGCATGACGCCATAAGTTATCGTTTTTGCCATATGATCTCCTGTATATAATAGTTTTTGTCTATAAAAACAGACTATCACGATCAGATAAATCTATCCAATCGATAGTGTTGATATTTATGATAGATAAAATCTATTATATATCAGCGAAGCATTGCTTCTCGGCTTTACCGCCCGGATGAGTGATGGCGCCTTTTTCGGCCGATCCCACCCCTTGTGCATATTTATACAGCGCGCCGGATTGATAATCGGTTTCACGCGGGGTCCATGCCGCTTTGCGCTTGGCCAGTTCTGCGTCCGACAGATCCACGCTAATCGTGCGCTTGATCGCATCGATAGTAATCATATCGCCGTCTTTGAGCAGACCAATCGGCCCACCCACCGCCGCTTCCGGCCCCACATGGCCGATGCAGAAGCCGCGCGTGCCTCCGGAAAAACGCCCATCCGTGATCAGCGCAATTTTATCTCCTGCCCCTTGGCCATACAGCGCCGCCGTGGTGGAGAGCATCTCGCGCATACCGGGGCCACCGCGTGGGCCTTCATAGCGAATCACAATCACCTCGCCATCCTTGTAGGCGCGCTTTTCAACTGCGACAAACGCATCTTCCTCACAGTCAAACACGCGCGCAGGGCCGGTGAAGACCAGATTCTTCATGCCTGCGACTTTCACAATCGCCCCTTCCGGAGCCAGATTGCCCTTCAACGTCACCACGCCGCCCGTTGGGGTAATGGGGTTCGACAAGGGGCGCACCACATCCTGATCGCTGGGGAAGGTGATATCCTTCAAATTCTCCGCAATGGTTTTGCCCGTCACGGTCATGCAATCGCCGTGCAGATAGCCACCATCCAGCAGCAGCTTCATCACCACCGGAATCCCGCCAATTTCATAAAGGTCCTTGGCCACATAGCGCCCGCCGGGTTTAAGATCGGCGATGTAGGGCGTTTTATGGAAAATCTCGCCCACATCATGCAGGTCAAACTCGATGCCGCATTCATGCGCCATGGCAGGCAGATGCAGCGCCGCATTGGTAGAACCGCCGGTGGCTGCCACCACGGCGGCAGCATTTTCCAGCGCCTTGCGCGTCACAATATCGCGCGGGCGGATTTTATGTTTCAGCAGATTCAGCACCGCCTGACCAGACGCAAACGCATACATATCGCGTGATTCATAAGGCGCAGGCGCACCCGCAGACCCCGGCAGCGCCAGCCCAATCGCTTCCGACACGCAGGCCATGGTGTTGGCGGTAAACTGCCCGCCGCACGACCCCGCCGAGGGGCACGCCACGCGCTCCAGCTCATCGAGGTCTTGCGCGCTCATATTGCCAGCGCTGTGCTGTCCCACGCCTTCAAACACATCTACGACTGTGACATCGCGGCCTTTATAATGTCCCGGCAGAATCGACCCGCCATACATAAACACGCTGGGCACATTCAGGCGCAGCATTGCCATCATCAGGCCGGGTAATGATTTATCGCACCCTGCCAGCCCCACCAGCGCATCATAGCAATGGCCGCGCATGGTCAGTTCGACCGAATCGGCAATCACTTCGCGACTCACCAGCGACGACTTCATGCCCTGATGCCCCATGGCAATGCCATCGGTTACGGTGATGGATGTAAATTCACGCGGCGTGCCGCCCGCAGCCGCCACCCCTTTTTTGACCACCTGTGCCTGACGCCCCAGTGTAATATTGCACGGCGCCGCTTCATTCCAGGTCGTTGCCACCCCCACCAGCGGCTGATCGATCAACTCGCGTGACAGGCCCATCGCATATAAATATGAGCGGTGCGGTGCGCGTTCCGGCCCTTGTGTGACATGGCGGCTGGGAAGGATGGATTTACCATAAGTTTTCGTCATGCGTGTCTCCCTAAACAGGCAACCGGTTTAGCCGTTTACGCCGACGATGTAAAGTATCGGGAGAATGAATTAACGCACCGATTCCAGTGCCGTACGGGTCTGATAGTCGGCGCGCAGCGTATCAGCCGAGCCGGCGCTGACCCCTTTGGCAAGCAGGTAACGTACCGTATCATGCGCGTTATTGCGCGATGCCACCGTCAGCAGCGACTCGCCAAAACTATTTACCATATTAACGCTACGGCCCGAATTAATCATCGCGCGCAGCGTATACAGATCGTTATTGGCAGCGGCGGCAAAGGTGTAAGCATCATAGTCCGTTTCAAACTGCGCCTTGGGCAAATGGGAGTTTTCAGGCTCATAGACCTTCTTGTAGATTTTCAGTGGCAAGCGCTGATTACGATAATTGAACTGATCCACATAATAGATTTTCTTTTTCTTCTCTTGCTGAGGCGCGGGCGCGGCGGGGCCTTTATCTTTGTCATCATCAGCCTTTTTGTTTTTGCCTTCATCGGGGTCGCGCCACTGATAGCCCGGCTGAAAGAACTTGAATTCCTCTTCTGTTTTAGGCTTGGGCAGCGAGGTAATCTCGTTCGTTTTTTTGGCATCCGCTAATGGGATTTGCGCCGGTGCCATAGGCGTTACCGGCGTCACCTGCACGGGCTTACCCGGATCAAACACTTCACCGGCAGACACGGCTGGCAAGGCACCAAGCGGATCGGTTGGCGCACCAGGCGCAGGCGGTAATTTAGGCATCGGCAGCGAGTCATCCCCACTATCCGCAAAAGGAAACGCCGGAACCGCACTGGGGTTAGCTGGGGCACCGGGGATTACCGGTGGTGCAGGCACTGTGGCGCCCACAGGTGCATTGGCCACGGCCGCGCCCGGAACCATCGGCGGCATGGGCACCGCATCACCGGACGACACCTGCGCCAGCGCCGCGCCGGAAAACCCAGCCACCAGCAGCGCACAAGACAGGCGGCAGGCCAACACATTCGTGAACTTCCTAGATGATACCATCATGCGGTCGCAATAACCCCCAAACGTACCTATTTTCTCCGGCCGGACTAGCTGGAGATGCGGCGAATCTCGCGTTGAACCAGCGCTTCCACCAGGTTGGGCAGGTTGGCATCCAACCACTCGCGCAGCATGGGACGCAATGCCTCCAGCACAATATCTTCCACCGTGTAACCGGAGCGGAACAACGGCGAGTCAATTTTTGGTAATGACTTCTCGCCAAACTTTGCCTGACTGAGCGCACGGAATGACACAGCCGTTTCTTCTGCCGCATCTTCAGACAGCAGTTCTGCCAGCGGGTCTTTGAAACGACGTACATCGGATTTCGGGGCAGGCTTTGACGGCGGCGGCGGTGGCGCAGCCACCACTTCGTCTTCCAGTTCCATCACTTCAGTTAAATCAAGCGGCGCCATCTCGTCCGGCGCTTCTTCAGCCAACTCCATGGCCTCCAGCTCGGCCTGCGGAGCATCGCCCCCTCCTGCGTCATCCTCATCCGCGATGATGCGCTTAATCGACTGGAGGATCTCCTCCATCGACTGGTCTTGCTCTTCTCCGCCCACTTCTGCAGCCACCCGTTAGCCCTTTTCTTCGGTCACAGCCCTTTGGCCGTTTATCATTGCATTGTAATAATCTTCGCACCTACATGACAAGAAAATGTTTTTTAAGGGCCTCAGAAAACTAGAAACCAATCATTTTCCACTTCACACTGTTGTAATGTTCCTTCGGATCATATTCTTTTGCATCAATCCGCAAGGTATCAAAGTCAAGCTTGCCCAAAACCAGCAGCACATTATAAAACGCAACGGCGCGGCTGTGCTGAGCCCGCACCAGATTCACCCGCGCAGCAAACAGCTCCTGTTCTGCATCCAGCACATCCAGTACCGTGCGCGACCCGTGCTGGTTTTCCTGCTTTACCCCATCCAGTGCGATTTTGGCGGCGTCAATCACCCGTTCCTGCGATTCGATGGTCGCCGTTGCCGTCTGCAAATTCTCCCAGGTACGGATCATATTTTCACGCACTTCCTGATTGGAATCAGCAACCTTAAACCCCTGTTGTTTAGAGATTAATTGCGCCGTTCGCACCCGAGAATACTCCGCCCCCGTGCGATAAAGCGGCAGGCTGACATTCAGCTTGACCGCATCGGTATCGAACTGACTGTTACCCGTTACCCCCGCCCCATCCTGACGCTCCATAGACCCCACCAGCGACAGCTGTGGCAATAATGTACCTATTGTGGCATTGATGTTGTCGTCAGCGGCATTTTTATCATGCTGCGCTGACTGCAAATTCGGATTGCTTGCGATTGCCACCTCGATGGCTTCACTGATGTCTTTGGGCAATGCGGGGTAATATTCCGGCATGGTCAACGGTATCTTTGGTTTATAGCCAATCACCCGCTCAAACGTCGCAATCGCCGTTTCCAGATCGCCTTTGGCCTGAATCACATCGGATTTAGACCGCGCCACCCGTGCCTCCGACTGCGCCACATCGGTGCGCGTCACATCGCCAACCTTGAAACGATCACGCGAGGCCTGCAACTGCTTTTCCAATACATCGCTATTATTCTTGGAAAGCTCCAGTACCGCCTGATTTTTTACTACATCCATATAGGCTTTGACCGCATCCATCAGCACCGTCTGATGCACGCCCGAAAGTCCCGCACGGTCAGCCAACACACGATTTTCCGAGCTTCGGAAATTATAGATATTGGTGCCGCCGTTGAAGATTGACTGATTCACCGTCAGGGTGCGCGTTTCGGTATTACCGGCGTTCCAGTCCGCCGCATCAAATGATGTGCGCTGCCGACCTTTGGTATAGTTGGCGCTGATATCGGGCAGGAAGGCGGAACGCGCCTGAGACACCCGTTCATTGGTTTGCTCCAGCACGCGGCGCTGCGCCTGCACGCGCGGGTTGGTTTCATAGGCCGACTTGAGCGCCTCTTCAAAGGATCCCGCCTGCGCGACCGACACCAGCGCGCTGCTCATAAGCCACGCCAACACTACCGAACGACCCAATCCCATAACCAATCCTTAACCTCAACTAAAACCGGAATGATTCCGGCTGCCTGAACGCATCAATCAACGGCACTGCCGCATCAAATAATTCACGTTCAAATATTTCCCCATTGATCTTCTGCTGCATGAAAGCGCGGCCAAGACCCACCACATCTTTGGTCGCGCGGCGAATACTGCGCACGCCTATCAGCCGCCCATCTTCTGCCAGCTGCTCATGCAACGCCTGCGGCACCACTTCCACCGCCCCATCAATCAGAATCACCGCATAGGGAGCCGCCGAAGCATAGCCCTGCACCAGCGGCGCCATCTTTACCTCTATCGCATGCCGACCCTTTTCCAGAAGCAACTGGCGGGCTTTTTCGGCCAGCTCGCGGCGCTCTTCCACCATCACCACCTTAGCGCCCAGTTGCGCCACCACACGGGACGAATACCCCGTATTACCGGCCACCACGAGCACATCCATCCCATCGGTAATCTGCGCCACCTGAAGCAATTCGGCCAGCACCTGCGGGCGCATCAGATAGCGTCCCGCGCCCAGCGGAATATTATCATCCACATAGGCCGCCGCCGCATACTCCTGAGGCACAAACAACTCGCGCGGGGTAACACCCATCGCCGCAATAATCGCTGCATCGACAATCCGGTTCGGCGCCAGCTGACCATCAATCATATGGTAGCGCGCCGTCATCGCATTCGTCATAGAAACCCTCTTATGCTATTGTGGCAGGGTTACTGAGTCGGCTGCGGGATTGCAATCAAAAACCCATATCCATCCCCACCCGAATGCAAGGCTGTGCATAGGCACGCATCCCCCCACAAAAATCTCAGACACACCAAAGAAAAAGCCTCGCGCCGAATGATTAATACGCTTGACCTTGCGCTGGGGGGCGTTTATGCCTGTTTTCCACAAAATTAGACACTTGGCCCGGTGGCAGAATGGCGATGCAGAGGATTGCAAATCCTTGTATGGGGGTTCGATTCCCTCCCGGGCCTCCACGTTTCTCCACCAGCAGAAAACCGCGTCAACGATCAGGTGAATGCCTAGCTGCGTTCACGTCTGGATCTGCGCCCTGCGGCACGCATGGCAGCCTCGGCTCGGGCGGCCTCCCCTTCACGTAACCACGCATTCTCATCGCCCGGATGAATGCCTGCAACCTCGCGTGCCCGCGAACGTATTGCCTCGCTTTCAGCTTCGTGCTTTGCCCATGCCAGTCGTTCTCGCCGCTCCTCGGGTCTTTCTGGCCTTGCTGCAGCCACCTCTGGTGCATACGTCACTCCAGTGCCGTGAAACAGCGAGCCCACCTCATGAATCAGGCCTCCAAACCCACGATGCCCTCCAGCCATCGGCGGCATACGCCATTCGGCCTCCGGTGCATACGCCACCTCTCTGCCGCGTGGATGGCCATGGGCCGTAGGAC
>Ga0214923_10006914_pt1 | contig 12530 bp, 9 predicted proteins | sample LL1510_MetaG_FD_177993 | JGI IMG/M metagenome (GOLD analysis project Ga0214923, IMG submission 177993) | Freshwater microbial communities from Lake Lanier, Atlanta, Georgia, United States - LL-1510 | ecosystem: Environmental > Aquatic > Freshwater > Lake | place: USA: Georgia | collected 2015-10-15
GGAACACGCACCGCAGCAATAACTGGCGCTTACATCGCTTTGAGCGATGCGATTTCGTGGGCCATGAAACAGGGCCATATCAAAGGCGCGTCGCCGCTTCGTGATTCAGTTGCTGCAGTCAGCGTTGGAATCATTGAGGGTACTCCCATGATGGATCTCTGTTACGAAGAAGATGTGACTGCAGAAACCGACATGAATATCGTCTGTACTGGCGACGGACAATTCATTGAAGTTCAAGGAACCGCAGAGGGCAAACCATTTGATCGCGCTCTGTTAAATGGATTGCTCGATCTCGGTTCTCAAGGCTGCCAACAACTCGCGACGATGCAGCGCGCTGCGCTCGGTAAATAAGTTCCTTTGCCATTGAAGTCTTAGAGTTAACTCGAGCGCAATGTCAGATCTCGTACTAGCAACTCGCAACAAAGGCAAAATCGCTGAAGTAGAACGTCTGATTTCTCAATACGCAGGAAACATCAACCTCCGTTCCGTTGCAGATTTCAACCTTGATGATGTGGAAGAAACCGGAACTACTTTTGAGGAAAACGCGTTACTCAAAGCCGCCACAATTGCACGACTAACTGGACTGCCAGCACTTGCAGATGACAGCGGAATTTCTATTGATGCACTTGACGGAGCCCCAGGTGTGTACTCCGCTCGCTGGTCAGGCGTCCACGGTGATGATGCGGCCAATATTGCAAAGGTTCTCAAGGAGCTAGACGGAGTTCCAGATTCTGATCGCGGAGCCCAGTTTGTTTGCGTTATCGCGCTAGCTCTACCTGACGGCCGCCACATCATGGTTCGCGGCGAAGTTCACGGCACGGTAGGTCACGAGCCGATTGGCGAGTATGGATTTGGATATGACCCCATCTTCCAACCTGATGGATATGAGATTACGACAGCGCAGATGGACCCAGAATTGAAAGATTCCATCAGTCATCGAGGCAAGGCGCTGCGCGAGATCGCCCCAAAAATCGCACCATTTATCGGGGCGTGAAAACCCAGCAGTAAGCAATGGCGAAGGTAGGCTTGAGCCATACTTTTGATCCCGAAATGGGTTCGGAATAAACGAAGGAGTAGTTGTGGCAGCAAAGAAGAAAGCAGCAAAACGTCCGGCGAAATCACGTGCGAAGCGGCCAGTAAAGAAAGCTGCTGCGAAGCGTCCGGCAAAGAAGGCAGCGAAGAAATCAACCAAAGCTGCGAAACGTCCTGCTAAGAAAGCGCCAGCCAAACGCGCTGTTGCTAAGAAATCTTCAGCCAAAGTCGATGCATCCAAAATTGTTATTCCGCCAGTCCCAACACGTGGCGCCACAACTGTCACAAGTACTCCCGCCCCAGCAAAATCAGTTGCTGCGCCGTCGGCTCCAGCAAAGAAAAATTCAAATGGCGTCCTCTTCTTAGTAATTGCGGGCGTAGTTCTTCTCGCAATCTTTGCGCTCACGAATTCTTCAGATAGCGATGATGCGACCCCAAAGCCGACTGCGTCTGAGTCAATGTCTGAAGAACCCACAGCCGAACCTTCTGAAAGTGCAAGCGAAGAACCTGCTGCAGGATCGTACGAAGCACCTCAGAGTTTTGTGGCCATCAGAAATAGTTCAGGCGGAGTCACACTACGTTGGAAAGCTCCCAACGCCACAGAAGGCCTGAGCGGCTATGCGATTTCAGTTTCTTACAACGCAAAAGATTTCACCGAAGTTGGAACTGTTGATGCAGCTACGTTGAATTTCGATATCGCCCTTGCTGGCGATGAAGGCGGAACTCAATTCCTTCTCCAATCGGTCTACTCCGATGGCACGAAGGTTGATGCTAAGAAGTTCTCATTGAAGGGTAAGTACCAGAACTAGTCAGAACGCAAGAAGTCTGGCTGCTCTACCGCTTTACCAACTTACTTTTGTAATTCTTCGCGTATTGCCGAGACGTAAGCATTCACTCCTGGCGGATTTAGATGGACGCCATCTGTTGCGAAGAACTCTGGATGGTTCGCTGAAATCGTGGACCAATCGACGATTGTTGTGTTGGGATATCGGTTCACAACGTCGGCGATGAGTTGGTTATTGGCTTCTTTCCAGGAACGTGGAACAGCAGTATTTACAACAATGATCTTCGGTTGATTCTTCACTATTTCCATCAGCGAAATAACGTCTGCTTCCACAAGTCGGTTGTTGTTACCTAGATTGAGCACCACGGGGGATTGCCCAACAAATTGTTGATCGGTTCGCGCAACTTCTATGAGCTCGTTGATTTGACGACCAACGCGAGCGTTAATGAGCTCAATTCTCTCGTATTGCGCTAATACATTTCGAATGCCCAGAATGACTGAATCACCTGTGACCCAGAGACCCGGGGTCTCACTTGATGTAATAACTTGATCTGGTTCATCAGTAGAACTTTCTGCAGCGTTCTGTTCCTGGGCTGCAATGTCATCAGCTCTTTCCATCGCGTTGATCGAAATCAATGAGGTCGCAGCGATTGTGACAGCTACTGCTGCAAGCGTTGAAAGTTGCTGACGTAATCGCACCGCTTTAGTGCGATATTTCATGCCGCGGAACCACAACTCAAAATAACCTCTGCGCACAGGTATCTCGATATAACGAAGTGAAATGTCAGCAAGTGCGAAAACAATCAGAACTCGCAGCGCGTAGAGCGCCCAATCATCACCAACGAGATCAATGGAAGGTCGTGTGAGTTGAAATACGATCCAGTGCCACAAGTAAATTCCGTAGGAACGCTCGCCAATCCAAATCAACGGCCGGGTACTCAAGATAGGTGCAAAACGCGATGCAGGGTGTACAACCGAAATCAAAGTTGCGCAGCCAAAAAGAGCCGAAAGCGGAAAAGCGATGCGATACAAAGTCGGGTCATTCTCATTGATAAACAAGAAAGTACTTAATAATCCGAGTAGCCCCACAACTCCAATTAAGTCGACAAAATCTTGTGCCCGCTTTGTGATTTCTCGGGTGAGATTTTGCGGCTGCCAACTCACCGCAAGTGCAGATCCTAGAAACAATCCAATCGAGTGAGTGTCGGTTCCAAAGTAAACATGGCTTATTGCTGACTCTTGAGTGTCGATACGAATTGAATACGCAAAGAGAGTTATTCCCGATGCGATAGCAATGGCGAGAGCTGCGAAGGGAATGTTCTTCTTGCCGAAATAGCGCAAGATAAAGAGCAATACCAAGGGCCACATCAGATAGAACTGTGCCTCTACCGCCAGCGACCAGGTATGTTGCAACAAAGGCGGGCGACCGATCGCTTCGAAATAATCTTGTTGACGTGACACTAGCGCCCAGTTCATGGATCCTGATAGCACGTATGGAATATCAGCGATAAAACGTCGAACCGTATCGGGTGCGTACACTCCAATAAATAAGGTTGTGAAAACCAACATCGCCACAAGCGCAGGAACTAATCTGCGAATGCGACTCAAGTAGAAAGCTCGAAGGTCTAAAGTGCCAGAACGCACTATCGAATCAAGAATCAAGCCGGTAATTACGTATCCAGAAATAACGAAGAAAAGATCAACGCCGAGAAAGCCACCAGGAATCCAATCGATTCCTAAGTGATATAAAAGTACCGCTATTACTGCGACAGCTCGTAGGCCATCAACCGAGTGGATATAGCGGTTTTGAGGGCTCGACATCACCGACGTTTCTTAGATGACTTCTTTGCTGCCCCAGATTTCTTTCCAGGTTTACGTGATGAAGACTTTGCAAGATCATCTGAGTTACTTGTGTTGGCATGGCTGATGCGCTGGGCAACTTTGGAGTCACCAGACGGTGTGCCATCAGCGGAAATCGCTGAAACAACTTGCTTCTGAAGTTCAGCTAGGCGATTAAAAGCAGATTCAAGACGTTGGCGAGATTGAGAGATTGCATTTTCGGCAGCATCAAGTGATTGAGTCTGGATCCGATAGAGGCGCTCCGCCTCAGAAATAACTCCGGCTAACCAGTTGCGATACTCAGAAACTTCAGTTGTGGCGGTCAGTACAAGTCTTTCTGCTTCACGTTTCGCATTAGACGTGATCGTGCTTCCTTCTCGCTTTTTGGCATTGAGAAGATCTTCTGCTTCTGACTCTGCCTTGGAAACAATATCGGCTGCGTCATTTTCGGCAGCTTCAATGTATTTGCGTCCCCGTGATTCGGCTTGAGCCAGAGTGGATTTTGCCTTTGCCTCAGCGGTCTCGATCGCGCTCGTTGCTTGTTTCTTACTTTCGTTGAGTACGCGTTCGGCATTGGCGTTTGCTTTTGATTCGCGTTGTTGAGCAGTGCGAATAATGGACATCGCAGTTTCAGTTGCAAGGATTTCAAATTCTTCTTTAGAAAGCGCCGTTATATCGCGCCGTGACTTAAGGTCATTGAGTTGTGCTTCGAGTTCGCGAATGCGTTCAAGAGATGCGGAACCAGCGGTGAGATTGGGTTTGTTGGCGCTTTCTTCCTCGCCTTTGAAACCAACCCACGAGAGGAAGTTCTTATCTGCCACGGTCTCGCTCCTTACTTACATCTGCTTGAGGGGCGTGAATCTTCCCACGAGAGAGCGATGGTTGAAAATGGGGTGAGTACTACCTTTACGGATACAGGCCGCGTAGGCGATGAGCCTGAGCGACTCGACCTACACCGATCATATTGGCGGCCTCTCGCCAGGTGACCTGGTGCGAGGTCGATTGCTCGGAGACCTCGTTGATGGATCGCATTAAAATGGAATTGAGATTCTCCTTAACTTCTTCGGCGCTCCAAAAATAATTTTGTTTATCTTGGACCCATTCGAAATAAGAAACTATTACACCTCCAGAGTTTGCCAAAATATCTGGAACCACCAAGATCCCTTTATCGTTCATGATTTCATCGCCAGCAGGAGTGGTTGGTGCATTTGCACCCTCAACGACAATTTTGGCTTTAATACTTGGCGCGCTCGCTTTAGTTATTGCATCCGATAGTGCGGCAGGAACCAAAACATCGACATTTAACCCAAGTAATTCGCTATTAGTGATTTTCTCAGTTCCGGGCGCACCTATCACGGTTCCATTCTCATTGACATATTTATGAACTAATGCGACATCTTTAAATCCTGTGACACCACCATTGACGTCACTTACCGCCATAACTTTCATACCCATGTTTTCCATTGCAACCGCAGCCCAATAGCCGACTTTTCCGAAACCTTGAATCGCCACAGTTGCACCATGTATATCGATTCCTTTGATACGAAGAGCTTCTCTCACAGCGATTGCGACTCCATCTCCTGTCGCAGAAGTTCTTCCAAGTGATCCACCAAGGACAATGGGCTTTCCAGTAACGACTCCAGGAACTGAATAACCTGCATTCACGGAGTATGTATCCATCATCCAAGCCATATTTCGTTCATCAGTTCCAACATCCGGTGCGGGAATATCACGCTCGGGACCAATGATGGGAAGAATTTCTGAGGTATATCTGCGGGTTAGTCGTTCATTTTCAGTCAAGGAGAGATTTTTCGGATTTACTGCGACTCCACCTTTAGCGCCGCCATAGGGAAGATTTGTTAACGCACATTTCCACGTCATCAACATTGCAAGCGCAACAGTCTCGTCTAAATCAATATCTTGGTGGAATCTCACGCCACCTTTGGAGGGCCCCCGTGTTGTTGAGTACTGGACCCGGTATCCCTTATACATTTCAACTCGGCCGTCATCACGGCGCAGCGGAACTGCAACTTCTAGTATGCGACGAGGCGTTGAAAGGGTGTTCCAGTCGTTATCGCAAAGTTGAAGTTGGTCAATAGCTCGCCGTAATTGCGATAGCGCTGTAGCGAGGGGAGATTCAAAACGCGCAGAACCCTGCGATGACGTCATTGTCATATGGCTAATTTAGACCTGAGCAGAGTTAAAAGCGAGTAAGCGAGAGTGAGAATTCCTCAAAATTTTATGGTCCACTGCACTCTTTTCTTCCCTTTTCTATTAATCTGCCCCGAGTAGCTATTCGAATCAACACTTCAATGAAGAGGTGGTTATGACAGAAAAATTCGTTGATAACGGTAAGTGGTCTTTTGACACTCAACAAATTCACTCGGGACAAATTCCTGACACAGCAACAGGGTCGCGATCTCTTCCGATCTATCAGACAACCGCATATGAATTTAGAGATACACAACATGCAGCCAATCTTTTCGGAGTAGCAGAGGCTGGTAACGTCTACACGCGAATTAACAATCCAACACAAGATGCAGTTGAAAAACGCCTATCAATCTTGGAGCACGGCAAAGCTTCGCTGCTTGTTTCCTCTGGGATGGCTGCAACGACACTTGCGATTATGAATGTTGCAGAGGCTGGAGATCATGTAGTCGCAAGTCCCTATGTGTACGGAGGAACATATAATTTATTTAAGTACACGCTGCCGAAGTTTGGAATCAAGTTCACATTTGTCGATGATGCTCGTAATTTAGATTCTTGGCGTCGCGCAGTTCGCCCCAACACAAAAGCTTTTTTTGGAGAGGGAATCTCGAACCCGCTAGGTGTTGCACTTGATATTGAGGGAATAGCAAATATTGCACATGAGGTCGGTGTGCCTTGGATTGTAGATAACACGATTGCCACACCGTTTGTTACTAGGCCCATTGATTATGGTGCTGACGTGGTCACGCATTCAGCCACGAAATTCCTTTCAGGTCATGGCAGCGCCATGGTTGGCGCGATTGTTGATTCCGGCAATTTTGATTTCTCCTTGAATCCAGAGAAGTTCCCTGGATTCAATCAACCGGATGAGAGTTACAACAACATGGTTTACGCCAAAGATCTCGGCGTTAATTCCACATTTGGCAACGTGGCGTTTATCTTTAAGTGCCGACTACAACTCTTGCGGGATATGGGCTCGAGCGTCTCTCCATTTAACGCTTGGCTTCTTGCACAAGGTCTTGAAACGCTCAGCATGAGAATGGAACGTCACTTAAAGAATGCTCAGGCTGTCGCCGAATATCTTTCGCAACATTCACAAGTTGAATCAGTTAGTTATTCAGGATTACCTGCGTCGCCGTGGAATTCCAATGCTAGGAAGTATGCCTCTCGAGGCGCCGGAGCCGTGATGGCATTCGATATCAAGGGTGGATTGGAAGCAGGAAAAAAGTTTGTCGAAGGCTTAACTTTATTTAGCCATGTCGCCAATATAGGCGACGTTCGCTCACTCGTCATCCACCCGGCCTCGACAACACACTCGCAATTAGGTGAAACCGGATTGCGAAGTGCCGGAATCTCTCCAGGCATGGTTCGTTTAAGCATCGGAATTGAAGATATCAGCGACATCATTGCTGACTTGGAAGGAGGATTTAGAGCAGCAAAGGTTTAGCTACATCACCAAGGATCTGAAGATCGATTAATCAATAACTTTGGTGCGGGAGGTGGGACTTGAACCCACACGCCGAAGCACAGGTTCCTAAGACCTGCGTGTCTGCCATTTCACCACTCCCGCAAGATGTGAGCCCGAAGGATACCCACACATTGCTACTCTAGAAAAATCTTCGTTCTGTCGAAGACTTAACCGGCGGTTGCACCTCTGCGAGATACAGCATCGATTGTTGCTGAGATCAAGAGAACCGCGCCAGTAACCATGAATTTGATACCAGCTGGGTAACCAAGAAGTGCCATACCATTATCAATAACCGCTACAACGATTCCACCGAGAATCGCATCGCTGACTTTTCCTTTTCCACCAAAGAGGCTGGTTCCGCCAATAACAGCTGCACCAACGGCATACAGCAGCGTTGAACTTCCACCTGTTGTTGGAGAAACTGAATTTGCGCGCGAAACGAAAATCATTCCAGCTACTGCTGCAAATCCAGAGCAGATCATGAACGCAGTAATACGGACCATCCGAACATTGATACCAGCGCGACGCGCAGCTTCTGCGTTTCCGCCGACAGCATAAATGTGAAGACCATAAGAGGTTCGAGACAGGACAAACGTTGCTCCAACAAGGAGTACCAGAATTACTGGGACCACATAAGGAATACCGCGCAAACTCGTGAGCTGTGGATTGTTACTTCGCTCTACAGTGAGCGCTGAAGTAGCCGCTGCTCCGATAACAACGAGTCCGACAGTTTTCACTAACCAGAATTTGAAGAGGCTGTCTACCAATCCCGCGCGACGTCGTTTCGCAAACTTCCACAACCCTGATGCAATGTACGCACCTGAGGTCGCAAAGAAGAATATCCAACTTGCAGAAACTGAGAGATTCTTATTTTCTACAGCAAGAATTACTGGATCTTCAATTCGAATAGTTCCACCTTCGCCAACAAGTAAAAGCAGCAGTCCTTGGAATGCCAAGAATGTTGCCAGAGTTACGACGAAGGATGGAATCTTGAGTTGTGCAACGAGATAACCAATCGCGCCGCCCAGAAGCGTTCCGATGATGATGCTGGCAGGAAATGCGATGTACCAGGCGTAATCCATCTCGGTAACCATGATGACCAGAATCGCGCCACAGACACCAGCTGCGTAACCAGCAGAGAGATCAATTTCCCCCAGTAAGAGAACGAAAACCAATCCCATAGCAATGACTGTTACGGCAGCTGCTTGTGTGAGTAGGTTTGCGAAATTTCCAGGAGTGAGAAATACCGAGCTTAATGAGCCAAAAACAACGCATAGAACGAGAAGACCCAAAATCGCAGGGAGCGCTCCAACCTGGCCAGCTTTTACTCGACTCCACCAATCGCGAAGTGATTTTTCAATCGTGATCTGTTCGCTCATTTTTTCGCTCCTGAGATCGCGTCGGAACTTCCCGTAGTGATGAGACGAACAACGTCATTTTGATTAACAGAATTCTTCTCTACTTGTGCTGCCATCGTGCCGAGGTACATGGCCGCAATATTGTCTGCGACCTGAAAGACATCGTTGAGATTGTGGCTGATGACAATCACTGCCAGTCCGTTATCTGCAAGTTGACGCACCAATTTCAAAACCTGTTCAGTTTGTGCAACTCCAAGAGCTGCCGTTGGTTCGTCAAGGATGACTACTTTGCTATTCCACAGAACTGCTCTAGCAATCGCAACGGTCTGACGTTGACCACCACTGAGCGATGCAACTTTTTGACGAATTGATTTAACAGTTCGAACGCTAAGACCATCGAGAGTCTTCTTTGCCATCGACTCCATCGTGGATTCATTTAAGGTAATTCCGCTTTTTTCTTCACGGCCGAGAAACATATTGTGAACAATGTCGAGGTTGTCACATAAAGCTAAATCTTGATAGACAATTTCGATACCAAGTGCGGTGGCATCACGCGGACCTGCAATTGTTACTTTATTTCCTTCAAAGACGAACTCACCCGTTTCTGGCGTGTAAATACCTGCGATGCACTTGATTAATGTGCTCTTACCGGCGCCGTTGTCACCGACTAATGCAGTGACTTGTCCAGCATAGGCATCGAAATCAACATCCTTGAGAACATGAACGGGTCCAAATGACTTATTGACTTTGCGCAGAGAGAGAATTGGTGAAGCCATACGTTGTCCTCGCTAGTAGGAGCAGCTGCTGAATTTCGGACGTTAATGACTCAGCCCGAGTAATTCAATACTCGGGCTGAGCTGTACTGCTATTTCTGCTTACCGAAAATTCGGTTTCTAAGAATTCTTAGATTCCGTTAGCGGTGCAGAGATCTTCGATGTCCTTACAGACATCTTCACGTGTCTGGAAGCCATCTGCGATGACATCCTTGACGTTTTCCTTGGTGATTGAAACTGGAACAAGGAGAACTGAAGGAACATCAGCTGTTCCGTTATTTACTGAACCTGTTGCTGTTGTTGCTTCTTCACCCTTGAGGAGTGCGACAGCAAGTGCAGCAGCTGCTTCAGCTTCAGCCTTAATTGCCTTGTAAACAGTATTTGAAAGATCACCAGTCAAGATAGCGCGAAGACCGTCAACGGTTGCATCCTGTCCGGATACGCAAACCTTTCCGTTGAGTCCGTTCTTCTTCAAAACAGCAACTGCTGCGAGGCCGAGACCTTCGTTAGCAGATACAACGGCATCGAGCTTGCCCTTTGCCTTTGAGAGTTGCTGTTCGAAAATTACGCCACCCTTGGCGTTATCCCAATCTGGGACAGCCTGGTCATCAACGAGTGTGTAATCACCGGCGTCAATGTGTGGGCGGAGAACTGAGTCATAACCAGCCTTGAACAAGGTTGCGTTGTTATCAGTTGGTGATCCGTTGAGGTAAACGATACGTGCCTTGGACTTACCGGCAGCATCAAGGCAAGCCTTGATTCCTTCACCTTGTAGACGTCCGACAGCTTCGTTGTCGAATGAAACATAGTATGACGCTGAACCGTTCAAAGTTAGACGGTCGTAGTCAATTGTTGGTACACCTTGTGCAGCTGCCTTATCTTGAACAGCCTTTGCAGATTCTGAGTCAAGGTTTACAAGAATGAGAACCTTGGCACCAGCAGACAACATCTGATCTGCGATTGTCTGGAATGCAGCCTTATCACCATTTGCATTCTGGATATCAGCCTTCACACCAGCAGCATCGAATGCAGCTTGTAGGAATCCGCGGTCAGCAGTTTCCCAACGAGCAGACGAAGCAGCATCTGGAAGAATGACGCCAACAAAGCCATCAGCGGAACCTTCATCTGATGAACTTGAGCAGCCGGTGAGAATGAGAGCGAATGCTGCAACAAGTGCAGATATCGCGAGACGGCGCTTTGACATATTTATTAGATACCTTTCGAAAGTAGTTCATAAATGAACCGCGAGGGCGGTTCACCGCGTCAGAACCTACTTTCTTAGCGCCACTATATGGAAGGGTTTTCCCATTATTTGGGCTATCTGGTCATAACAACTTGATAACAGATCAATCGTTTTAGGTGAAAAACGAGCATGAAATATGGGTCGTTAGACCGTTAACCCGTGAGGAAGGCTCGGGTCGGTAGCCTTTCCTAGGTGTCGGCATCGAATTCTTCTCCCAGCTCACCGAGCGCTTCCGTGAAGGGGGCTGCCCCCCACGAGCTACTTGTCGACGCGATTCGATCGACCATCCACGCCTCTGTTGCCGAGGGTTCGCTCCCGCCACAGGTACTTGAGGCGCAAGCGCTTTCTGAGATTACTTTAGAGCGACCGAAGAATCGTGATCATGGTGATTACGCAACTTCAATCGCTTTAGCGTTAGCAAAAGTTGCAAGTAAATCCCCGCGCGAGATTGCCGAAGTTGTACAAAGAGGGATTTCTGGAAATTCCATAATCGAAAAAGTTGAAATTGCAGGTCCCGGCTTTATTAATTTTACGCTCGCCAAATCTTCGCAGGGCGCCATTGTTCGTACCATTCTTGTTGACGGTGACAAGTTTGGTCGAGTCTCACTTTTAAGTGGCAAAAAAATTAATCTGGAATTCATAAGTGCTAATCCAACTGGACCGCTGCATTTAGGACATACGCGATGGGCGGCTGTGGGGGATGCGCTAGCAAGCGTTCTTGAAGCAGGAGGAGCTGAAGTAACGCGCGAGTTCTATATCAACGATCGTGGAACCCAAATGGATCTCTTCGGAGCATCGTTACGTGCAGCTGCTCGCGGCGAAGCAAGACCTGAAGAGGGCTATCAAGGTGAATACATCAATGAGCTTGCGGCTTTGATTATTGCTCAACATCCTGAATACAAGAATTTAGATGAGGTTGAAGGTATTCCAGCTTTCCGAGAAGCAGGGTATGCCCTTCAATTACAACAGCAGAAAGATGTGCTTGATAACTTCGGCACTCATTTTGATATCTGGTTCTCTGAACGATCATTACATTCTGGCGATGCACTTTCCGCAGCGCTAGCGAAACTACAATCGCAAGGTCACGTTTTTGAATCTGAAGGGGCTACATGGCTGCGCACGACGGACTTTGGCGACGATAAAGATCGCGTCTTAGTTAAATCCGGGGGAGAACTCACATATTTCTCTTCAGATACGGCCTATTACCTCGATAAACGCCGACGTGGCTTTGATATCTGTATTTATATGTTGGGCGCTGATCATCACGGATATGTAGGGCGATTGAAAGCTACTGCGGCCTGCGCTGGTGACGATCCCGAATACAACATTCACGTACTCATTGGTCAGCTGGTAAAAATCATGGAAGGTGGCCAAGAGCTCAAACTCTCTAAACGAGCAGGCACCATCATTACTCTGGAAGAGTTGGTGGAAAAAGTGGGAGTAGATGCAGCGAGATACACGTTGATTCGCTATCCCGTCGATACTCCGATGGTTCTTGATATTGATCTATTGAAGAAGCGCACGAACGACAACCCGGTCTTCTATGTTCAGTATGCGCATGCCCGCATTAGCGCTGTTTTGCGAAACGCTGATGAACTTGGATTGAAATACGGAAAAGACTATTACAACCCAGAACTTCTCACTCATGATCGCGAACGTGAACTTTTAGGTGGGTTAGCAGAATTTCCTCGAGTTATTTCATCTGCCGCAGAATTGAGGCAGCCCCATCGAATTGCGCGCTTTATTGAAGAGTTAGCTACTTTGTATCACGGCTTCTACAATGACTGTCGCGTTCTTCCTATGGGAGAAGAAAAGCCCAATGACA
>Ga0214923_10006915_pt1 | contig 12530 bp, 13 predicted proteins | sample LL1510_MetaG_FD_177993 | JGI IMG/M metagenome (GOLD analysis project Ga0214923, IMG submission 177993) | Freshwater microbial communities from Lake Lanier, Atlanta, Georgia, United States - LL-1510 | ecosystem: Environmental > Aquatic > Freshwater > Lake | place: USA: Georgia | collected...
CCCCGCCAAGACCTCCGGGGTTATTTGTAAAATTAACTGGCTGTCCTGGTAAACCTGAATCAGGCAGTCCTCTCTCTAATTGATCTGATACAGAACTATAATTTTTACTAGCCGCTGGAGGTGAAAAATCACTTGTATCTGATACTCCTAGATCAATAGGATTTGGATATTCTCTAACAACATCTGCAGGATCACTTGGTTCTAAATTAACATCAATTATTTGTCCAGGAACCCTAATAACTTGTAATCTTTGTAAAAAATTACCATCCTTAAAATTACTCTTTGCGGTATGTACCATATAGACACCACTAAATGGAATCCTATTAGCATCGAAGTACATCATACCACCATTCTCAAAACTATTAATATCTATTGGATTTCTAAAATTTATACTGACTAATACCTGACCATTTAGGTGTGCTGCTTCTCCGTCAGATGTTTCTCCATAACTGATTTGACTGGGATTGTAGTTTCCTATTCCTCCAGTGACAAGATATAAAGGATCCCCTATTATTTCAATCTCACCAGTCAACACACTTGTACTATTAATTAATTTTTCGTGCATTCCTCTAGCTAAAACACTGTATGGATCAGTTATAGGCAATGCAGCATTATACCCACTAGGAGGTTTTACTGATGTTGCTGTAGGATCAACCCTTTGAGGTGGAGGGGGTACGCTTTGTTCTTGATTTCCGTTGGCAGCTTGAGTTCTAATTTTTACCTCTGGGCTTTCGCTATATTGCGCTGCATTTTTTGCGCCTGGGTATTCCTTGTTACCTAATGCCGCAGGTATTGCTTCGAAATATAAATTATTAAAATTTAATTTAAAATTTTTAACATCTACATTTAAACCAGTATAGATATAATTATATTCTCTTACAGTTAACTTTTTTAATTTTTTTTCATCAACTTTTTGAGATTCATACATCGGTACACTTGTATAATGTACTTTAAAAGGACTTACTACATAATTAAAATTTTGAAAGGGCTTCTTTGTATCAGGATCAATCGAACTTTTATTTGTAACTTCAACTCTTATTAAGAAATAGTTAACCATACCCGAGTCATCAGGTATACTTCCTTCCCCCATGTCCTTAATCATTTCACGTATATATTCGCTATCTCTTACAATTGCTGAAATAATTTCATGAAGATTACTGTTTTCCGGAAATTGCACAGCCATATCCTTGGGATTATACTTGATAGTTTCTGGACTTTTTTGTTGTTGATCTGGGGTAGGTTGTGTAGCACCTGTTACATGATATGCATTAGGTTTCGATGTATCTGCAGGATTAATCATTTGAAACAATGTATTTTCTTTCCCAATCTCTACAAGTTTGGCCGTGGCAATTTTGCCGTTAGAGTCATCTACCCAGCTATTGCCTGATAATTTTTTAAAAGATATAGAATAGCTATCATGGTCAGTTTTGCCAGTTTTGCTTTTTTCATCTGATTTAATCTGCTGATTTGTCACAGCTTCCATTAAATTTTCTAATATTTCCTTAACGTTTTCGCCAATCATTCTAATTGATTTTTTTAACAGACCTGCTTGACCGAATGCCTTTTCATTATATGGAACTGCATTACAAACATACCGTGTACCTCTTTCTGTAACTTCTACCTCCAACCCAGTGAATCCAAACACAAAGTATCTAGAAGCATTGTCAACAATTTTAGGATCAGTAAATTGTTCCTGATCATTATCGGGATATCCTATAAAATCTAATTTTAGAATAAAACTTGCGCTGGCATAATTTGTATAACCTGCTGCAATAGCACTTATGTGTAGGGCCTCTATAAATCCGTTGATACTATAAGGTTCTAGTACTTCAAATCGTATTTGCGTGGGCTGTGTTGTTCCACCATTTGGAGTAAATGCCATTATTGTTTCTATTTCTAGTCCATCAATATACATATCAAATCTACCAGGACTGTCTTTATTAAACCCTTGAATCATAGAAATATCACGGTCGGCATCTTTTACAATCGTTGCCTTTGTGGTTTCATCAATGCTGCTACCACTTCTATTGACACGATCACTATTTTCTTTAATGGCATTAGTGCTTACAGAGGAAGGCCCCTTACCACCAGATTTAATAATAACCAAATCTAATTCACTTTTCCTATAACTATCAGGACTATTTGCTTTATCTTTAGAAAGTGCAGCCAAAGTTATATTGTATGTGTACGACCTATATTTGTTTAAAACATTTTTTTTGCCAGAAAATTCATAAAATTGTTGATTATCAGCATCTTTTTTACCTTGATTAATTGTTTTACCGTCAGATGCACTTTGAGTTTTTCTTTCTGTCTCCGGTGAATTATTGTCGCTGGGACTCGTAGGTACAAATGCACTTTCGTATCCTGTATACTCATAAGACATATTTTATAACCCTAAAGATTTTTTAATAACAGACAGCTTAGGTAGATAAATTTTCAATCCAGATGTCATATCAAAAACTGGATCTTTGATCAATTCCTTATTTCTCAAGGCAAACACCCACCATAGTTTTTGGTCATTGTACAAATCAAAAGCGAGTAAATCAGGCCTATATTCATATGTGCTAGTTATTTCAAATAAAATGTCGTCCGACTGAATAGGAATATCTCTCAGATTTAAAATATCAAGATATCCATTTACAACTTTGGTAGTGTAGTAAGGACTGTATGAATTATACGATGCCATTAAATAAATCCTTTTCCTTTGAACTCACCTGCCAAATATCTATTAACTGAGAATTGTTGCATTTCATCTCTGCTGTACATTGGGAGACAAACTATAGAAATTGTAGATATTACAGGGACACTAGTTATATTGTTTGTGCCAAAATCTGATTGTTGCGAACCTGTATTTACAGTAAAATAGTCAACATTATCTGGGAACTCAACTCTATAATTTGTAACAACCACAGGTATATTATCAAACATACTAGATCCGTGACCACTTAACCTACAAACTGGGGGAGGAGCACCACTATCTGGATCACCTGATCTTGCGCCACCAGATCTCATTTTGGTTATGGCACGCAGCATAACCATAGTTGCTACATAGATTCTTGCATCTGTCTCATTTTGGACACTAAACTTTCCTGTGATATTAATAGGAGTAATACTACTTCTTTGATAAAAATTAACAGGAAAATTTCCATGTACCGGATTTACACTTCCGTAATCAGCTTTGACTTCATATTGAATACTAGGAGTATACGGAAATATAATACCTTCAAATATTGATAAAGGTTCTGTTAAATTTGTAAAATACTTAGGGGGAATCCTTAATTTAACTCTTAGATCTTTATCTAATTTATTACCTTTTCTGTCTATTACAGATATTGATGTACTTTGTATAACCTGTTTTTCTGCTCCAAAAGGAATAGAAAGTCTTCTATTAAAAGAAAATCCGCTCTTATTTCTTGTTTTATCGAAATCAGTATCATCTGATGTATTGACAAGGCTAACAAGACTGGAATTCTGATATAATGTTTCTGTTTCTGTTTCGCTCGCTGATTTATTTGTAGCTATTGATGAACTGGCTAAATTTATAGCAGTATTATATGCATCAATATCTTCAAGGCCTAACGGGGTGGCATTTATATTAAATGCAGGTTCTGAATAAATTTGTCCAGCATCAACGCCACTTTCAACTGCTTGGTTTATTGCACTTTCAATGGTATCACCTTTGGAAATAATTCTATTGTTGACCCTATTCTTCACATTCCAAGATCTGTTATCATTGTCTTTGACAACGGCAAATAGCCCGTTTTCACTTCCTGAAGGTATTCCGTTAGAAAAAACGGCAGTTGAGTTTAAAATTGTCATATCAGTTAATGGTTAATTAAGTTATTTACCTTATAAATAAACTACCACTTTTTGTCGACTTGACAAATACCTTTTTAGAAATTATATTGTTTTTAAAGGAAAACAATTATAAAATGACCACTACACTAAGAAAAGTAAGATATCTTAACAATAGAGATTTATTAGAAGAAATTCATAAAAGTAAATGCACTTTTTCAAGCTTTACCAGTAAAGATTACCAGCAACATGATATAATAGTACTAGATGTTAAAAAAATAACTCAAAAAATTATACTAGAAGCTAAAAAAAATAGAGCCAGAAGAATTGGTTTAAAAAACTTCCTAACTAGCAAAAAAAACGGTGATAAAAAAATCAAACTCGGCGATGTTACTCCGGACTTTAAAAAAATAACAAAAAACGAGTTGGTCTTTAGGGTGATGACTTTTGAACACATACCGTTAAGTCCTGGCAGAAAGAAATCAGCTAAAACTCAATCAGACAGTTATGAGAAAGTAAATTTTCCTCCTTTTCAACATTGGAAATTTAATGAAGAAAATGAACTAGTTTGTGTAGGCAAAAGCCATTGGAAGGGTGGAGTAAAAACAGGAAAATTTTCCAAAGACCACGGACGTATTACTGAAGAGCTTGGACGTATGTTTATAAAACTTTCAGAAAGATATGCACAGCGTAGCAATTGGCGTGGGTATACTTACATTGACGAAATGCGTGGACAGGCTATTCTACAATTAAGCCAAATTGGTCTACAATTTGATGAATCCAAATCAGAAAATCCATTTGCCTATTATACCGCAGCGGTTAATAATTCTTTTACCAGAATTTTAAATATCGAAAAGAAAAATCAAAATATTAGAGATGATCTACTAATAGAAAATGGATTAACACCTAGCTCAACAAGACAAAATTATCAAGAATTTGCAGACGAAATCGCACGCCAAGCAAATTTATACAAAAATAGTAGAATGCCAAAAAGCTCAGAACAGGACGTTGAAGATGAAGAACCAACTTCTTGACTTTTATAAACATAATTTGTTATTATAAGACAAGGAGACTTTATGGCATTATTTAAAAAGGTAGCGTGTTTTACCGACTTACATGTAGGGGCTAAATCAAACAGCACCCTACATCTACAAGACTGTGAAGAATTTGTAGATTGGTTTATAGAAAATGCAAAAAAAGAAGGATGCGAAACTGCGATTTTTCTCGGAGATTGGAGTCATAATCGCAATAGCCTCAATCTTTATACTCTTAACACCAGCCTAAGATTGCTAGAGAAACTAGGTTCTGCTTTTGAGCAATTCTTTTGGTTTCCTGGCAACCACGATTTATTCTACAAGGACAAGCGAGACATCCATAGTAGTGCGTTCGGACGCCACATACCTGGCGTAACTGTAGTAGAAAAAGTTACTACCTTAGACGACGTCACACTGGTTCCTTGGCTTGTAGGAGACGAGTGGAGACAGATGGCCAAAGTCAAGAGCAAGTATGTGTTCGGGCATTTTGAGTTACCAAAGTTTTTTATGAACGCAATGATACAGATGCCTGACCACGGTGAACTACGTGCAGAAGACTTTGACGGTCCGGATTATGTGTTCAGTGGACACTTTCACAAAAGGCAAAGAAATGGCTGTGTAATCTATATTGGCAATGCCTTTCCACATAACTTTTCAGATGCCTGGGACGATGACCGAGGTATGATGACTCTAGAGTGGGGTAGCGAACCTAAATTTATCAATTGGGAAAATGCCCCAAAATTTAGAACCATCAAACTCAGTGATCTTATTGATCGTAAAGATGAGATTATGAAATCAAAAATGTATCTACGTGTGAATCTAGATATTGATATCAGCTTTGAAGAGGCTAATTTTATTAAAGAAGAATTTACTAGAGACTATGACATTAGAGAAATCAGTCTCATACAGGATAAAAATAACCTAGAAGGATCTTTTGAAGACAACCCCGATACCAGTTTCGAAAGTGTTGATCAAATTGTTTCAGAACAATTGGTTAATTTAGACAGTGAGCAGTTTGACAAAAAGATGTTAATGGATATCTATAATGACCTTTAAAATACAGGCAATGACAGTTAAGAATTTTATGAGTGTGGGCAACCAAACTCAGGCCGTTGACTTTGATCAAGAACAGTTGACTTTGGTGTTAGGATCTAATCTAGACCTGGGTGGCGATGACACAGGTTCCAGAAATGGCACAGGGAAAACTACAATCATCAATGCTCTAAGTTATGCCCTATACGGACAAGCCCTGACCAACATCAAAAAAGAAAATCTTATCAATAAGATCAATGGTAAAAACATGTTGGTAACTGTGGAATTTAAAAAAGCAGGTTTTAATTATAGAATTGAACGTGGTCGCAAACCTAACATTCTAAAATTATATATCAATGAGCAGGAAATTGAAACTACCACTGCCGAAGATGAAAGTCAGGGTGATAGTAGAGAAACACAAAAATACATTGACGGTATGCTGGGTATGAGTCATACCATGTTCAAACATCTTGTGGCTCTCAACACATATACTGAGCCATTCTTGGCCATGCGTGCCGCTGATCAACGTGAAGTGATTGAGCAATTACTTGGTATCACTATCTTGAGTGAAAAAGCAGAATCGCTGAAAAATCATATCAAAGACAGCAAAGACAAGATTAACAAAGAAAACTTTCGTATTGAAGGCGTCAAGACTGCCAACGAGAATGTTCAAAAAAGCATCGATAGTCTTCACATCAAAAGTGCTGCTTGGGGAAACAGACATCAAGGTGAACTAGAAAATCTAGGTCGTGCCATTGTCAATCTCGAATCTGTTGACATTGAAGCAGAATTACAGGCACACAAAGATTTGGCCATATGGTCGGAGAATGATCGTAGGCTAACACAACTTAGGAAACAAAAAGCCACTCTAGAAACTGCTGTCGTGCAGGCTGCTAAAAGCGTAGACAGGTATAGCAAAGACTACGACATGCTGATGAGCAAAACGTGTCCATCATGTAAACAAGGGTTACAAGATCATAATCACGAAGATATGATCGAAGAAGTTTCTAAGAATCTAGTAGATGCCAATGAATATGCCAGCAAAGTAACACACGATTATGGTATAATTGTCAATGAAATTGAAGCAATTGTCAATCAACCCAAGAAACCCATTGTTTTCTATGACACAGAAGCAGAAGCACTTGGCCATAAGAATAACTTAAGTAATCTAGAAAAAAGTTTATTAGAAAAGGCCAGCGAGTCTAATCCCTTTGACGAACAGATACAAGAACTACAACAGACTGCCATTCAAGAAATTGATTGGACCGTGATTAACAATCTTACCAAACTCAAAGATCATCAAGAGTTCTTGTTGAAATTGTTGACAAATAAAGACAGTTTCATACGTAAACGTATTATTGATCAAAACTTGACTTATCTGAATAGGCGACTGAGTTATTATATCGATAAACTAGGCCTGCCTCATCAGGTCATATTCCAAAATGATCTCAGTGTAGAAATTACTCAACTGGGACAAGATTTAGACTTTGACAATCTCAGTAGGGGCGAACGTAATCGACTGATCCTATCAATGAGTTTTGCTTTCAGAGACGTATGGGAAGGCTTGTATCAGCCTATTAATTTATTGTTCATTGATGAATTAGTAGATTCAGGTATGGATTCTGCTGGTGTAGAAGCAAGCCTGGCGGTATTGAAAAAAATGGCCAGGGAGCGCAATAAGAATATATACCTTATTAGCCATAAGGATGAACTACAAGGTAGAGTCAATAATGTGCTCAGGGTGGTCAAAGAGAACGGTTTTACCAGTTATTCCAATAGCCTAGAATATGTCAACTGAAAAATTAGATCAATATAAAAAGCTTTATTCAGAATACATCGAGCTAAGTGTAGATTTGCATAACTATCATCAAAGCTTTTTAAAATATCAAGGAAAAAAAACAGGTTTATGTTGTAAAAGAGCTATAAAATCCATGCGTAAAGTTTTATATGATATGGAGAAACTTAATATAGAGGTAAGGGTAGAATTTATCAAAAACTGGCGTGCAGATGTAGAATCAAGAAAAATAAAATTGCCAGATGGAACAATAAAAAGAAAAAGGAAAAAAAATGGACAATTCGAAAGAACAATTACAAAGACAGTTTGAAGAATTTCTAAAAGAAGACGACAAGTTTCTTTCAGGCAATGCCGCAGCAGGAACCCGTGCTCGCAAGGCTCTACAAGAAGTGGCCAAGTTAGTCAAAGCAAGACGCAATGAAATTACCGCAGAAAAGGCAGCAAGGAAAGAGGCCAAAGCAACGAAATGATAAATGATGTATCAAAATTTTTCGGAGTATGGGAGCTAAAAAGTTTTACGACCCAATACGAAAATAATGATGTTGTTTATCCTTTAGGTAATGATGCAATAGGTCTTTTAATTTATAACCCAAATGGATATGTAAACGTAACACTGCAAAAGAAAAAATTCGATCATTTTAAGCTACCAGATAGACAATTAGCCAGTAACGAAGAAAAAATAACTGCGTTTGATACTTTTTATGCATATACTGGTAAATGGTTTTTAAAAGATAACTTAATGCATCATAAAATTATAATGAGTATTATTCCAAATTGGATTAACACAATCATAACTAGAGAACCAGTTTGGATTAATAATAATAATTTAAATCTATATGCAGTGTGGAATGTTGATGGAAAAAAAAGAACAGCAAACTTATCTTGGAAAAAAGTAGAATGAATCAGGAAACTATATTAACTTGTGCAATTACAGGATCTGGTACAACAAAAGAACAAACTCCTTTCCTTCCTGTAACGCCAGAAGAGATAGCTATTTCTTCGTTAGAAGCAGCAGAAGCAGGTGCTTCTGTTATTCACATTCATGTACGTGATCCTAAAACGTCAAAACCTAGTATGGATTTTGATCTTTACAATGAGGTAGTTGAAAAAATTCGAAAAGATAACAAAGAAGTTTTGTTGAATTTAACAACAGGGCCGGGATCAACAGGTCCATCTGATGTAATATTTGGTAAACATTATCCTAATTTTAAATCAGCTATAGAAAGAGTTTCACATATATTAAAATTGAAACCAGAAATTTGCAGCCTAGATCTAAATACTATGAATAGAAACTTAACAAATATTACAGTTAATACTATTGATGTAGCTAAAGAGATATCTTTTATGGTCAAACAGGCAGGAGTAAAACCTGAGTTAGAAATATTTGATAGTGGTGATTTACACATAGCTAAAATGTTAATAAAAGAAGGATATATAGAAGACCCACCATTATGGCAAATAGCAACAGGAATTAAATGGGGATGGGATGCAAGTATTCAAACCTTAGAATATGCACGTAAACTTTTACCTATTAATGCAAATTGGTATGCTTTTGGTATTGGAGCCATGCAGATGCCTTTTGTAGCTCTGTCTACAATAAGTGGTGGCAATGCTAGAGTTGGTTTAGAAGATAACATTTATTTAGAAAAAGGAAAATTAGCTAAAACAAATAAACAATTAGTAGAAAAAGCAGTAAGAATAATAAAAGATTTGGGTGGAAATATAGCCACTCCAGATCAGGCAAGAAAAACCTTTAAGATAAAAAGTAATGTGGTTGTATAAAGGTATAGAGATAAATGAACTACCAGAAAGAGCAATAGGATTTGTATATCTTATTACAAATATTATTACAGGCAAAAAATATATAGGCAAAAAATTAGGCAAATTTTCAAAAGTAACTTACAAAACAGTAAAATTAAAAAACGGCACCAAGAAAAAGAAACGCATAAAATCTAAAATAGACTCAGACTGGCAAACATATTACGGCTCAAATGAACAACTTAACAAAGACGTAGTACAATTAGGCACAGAAAATTTTAAAAGAGAAATTTTATATTATTGTTATTCAAAGGCAGAATGTTCATACATTGAGGGACGAGAACAATTTACACGCAAAGTACTAGAATCAGACGAATATTATAACGGACAGATATCTGTTCGTGTACATGGCACACATATCAAAGGCAAATTAAACGGTTAATGGCTAGCGCAGGCTAACATCATGCGCCCTAGACCTGGACCCCGAGTCGCAGGGACGGAATGCTCACCGCCGTGGTGAGAACTCAACCACTACCCGAAAGGATGTCGATCACTTAACTGCTGTGATTTGGTTGTTTGAAGAAGAAAGAGCAAAAAGACGCAGAAGTGATTCTGCATGTTCATTTAATGAGGTAGTGTTCGTTATATGAGCCGCCGTTGTAATAAAGCCTGAACGAGTAGGTACCGGACAACCGCCTACGCCAAAATAGTTCTAACACTATGTGACTATGCAACTCAGATGATGCATATCTTTGCCCGCCCTGGGCAAAGAGTGACCACTTAATCTAGATGATACTAAAAAGAAAAAATGCTTCGAGTCGTTAGACGAAGAAGCAAGTGAACGCAGTTCACTTCATAAATAACTGATATCCCGGAATAACCAAATGAGATTACATCAAGCCCTAGGTCAACAAACTATATTTGAAAGTATAGGTGATAAAGATCCCCACCTACACAGACTCAACCGCAGCAAACATCGTCTCCGACGGTAAATACGCAGGATATACTGGCGAGAATTCGCAAATTGCCCCCTGAACAACAAAAAAGAAATAATGGCTCTGCTGGAATAGGAATTAAAATGAAAATTACCGAAATACTAAGTGAAGATCAATTAGACGAAGGTTGGAAAGATGCACTTGCCAAAGGTGTAGGTGGAATAGCGCAAGGTATTGGTGCTACAGTAGGCGGCGCAGCAGGGGCATGGGATCGTATGAAGCAAGGTTATGCTAAAGGCAAGTCTGCTGTGGCAGACCCTGACGCATATTTTAATCCACAACAAGCAAACACAGCGACCAATGTTGCTCCTACAGCAGGGCAAACTGTTTCTCCTGCTGCTGGTTCAGCGCCTACCACTGTCGCTGCCACACAAGCCGCAGCAGCTCCTGCTGCCCTAGCACCACAACAATCTGCACCTCGAGCTTCTGCACCTCAAGCGACTCCTGATGAACTAGAAGATTTAAAGGCTACACTTGCTAAATTAAATCCTGATCAGAAACAGGCAATCGCTGCGGAACTACAAAAACCTGAAACACAACAACCATCAGCCCCGGCAGCAGGTGGACAGCAAGATGATGATGATGATTTTGAACCTGATTATGATTTGCCCCCTGATTTTGATTCTGGTCCAGATACTCCGTCTCCTGGAACTGCGGTTGATATAGGACAGGTTAAAAAACAAAGTGCTCAAGCAGCACAGGCAGCACAGGCTGATAAACAAACTGCCCAACAACAAATAGCAGCCACACAGGCCTCCAACGCAGCCAAGGCTAAACAAGATGCTGCTATCAAGGCCGCCAAAGATGCTGCTATGGCCAAGCCTGGATTTCAACAGACAGCAGCAGATAAGTTAGCAATCAAACAGGCTGCAGACAGAGGTATTCGTGAAGCCAAGCAGCTCAAAAAACCAGCACCTAAACAACCTGCTCCAGGTAAGAAGAAAAAGATTCTAGCAGAATTTGAAAGTAAATTTCTAGGACAAAAAATTTAAAAGAACGGCAATCCAGATTCTTTAGTGACTTCTAAATGTTCAGTTACTATCTTGCCTATTATTTCTCTTTCTTCTATAGAAAGCATATGAGCTAGGTTATAGTCTAGTCCTCCACGCATGTACCAGCATAATTTTAAGAGCTCTTCTTTTAGGGCTTTTGTATTATTTTCATAGCTCTTTACTAATTCATTGATGCCTTCTACATCAAGATACAAAAGCCTTACACGAAAAAAGTTGAAGGATCAAATGTTAAAGGAACTTCTATTGTTTCTCCTGTGATTCCTTTTTCTCTCATTTCATCTGTAACTGGAACCACAATTGGTTTTATTGAATTTAAATCCTTTAATTTGTCTAAATGATTTTGTATTTTATTGAAAACTTCTTTGTCGACATTATCGATAAATTCTCTTATGAATTCCGGATTGTCAACACTTCCATCTGGTGTATCAATTCTTATTATACTATCTGATATAATGCCCACAGTTACTTCTGATAACTTTGTAAAACTCGATTTGAAGATTTCCTGTTTTTGCTCTTCCGACAACTTATCATCATTAACAGCCTGCATTATTTTTTGTGTTTCAAATGTTTGAATTGCATTTTTTGTCATTTCTTTGTAATACAATGGTCTAACATAAATCGTCATGTTATCATCTATTGGAATAACAGGCTCCCAGGCAAAATAATTTAAGATATCATCCATGACATTTCTGAGATCTACTTGATATTCATATTCTATGTCATCGTTAATTTTAACAGGTGTGTTCATAATTTCACCATAGGTTGCTAATCTAATTGCAAGTAAAATTAAATCGATATCAATACTAGGTACATACCAAGCATTTTTAATTGCAGGTACGCAATTTTGTATTACGTCTACTACGGCCTGTCCATTCATAAGTGCATCTGGGACATTTAACAGCAATTCATCCTTGGCTGTCATTGAATAAACAGCTAGGTTGCCATTTTCTCCTAGATCGATTGCCTGAGGAGGATAATAAAGTCCTTGGCTAGGTAGGACAATATAAACCTTTGGCTGTCTCATAAATGCAGCGAGGGGGTTATTTTTTTGCATATTGTGAACCATATAGTTCTCCGATAAATAAATTTGTATCTGCTTGAATAAGTA
>Ga0214923_10006916_pt1 | contig 12527 bp, 10 predicted proteins | sample LL1510_MetaG_FD_177993 | JGI IMG/M metagenome (GOLD analysis project Ga0214923, IMG submission 177993) | Freshwater microbial communities from Lake Lanier, Atlanta, Georgia, United States - LL-1510 | ecosystem: Environmental > Aquatic > Freshwater > Lake | place: USA: Georgia | collected...
CCTCTTCACTCATCTCCCAGAACCGCTGGGCCGTCTGCCACTCCTCCTCCGAGGCCAACGCCCTTACCTCGGTCAGTTTCCAGACATAAAACTTACCCTCGACCCCCTCGCTGTCGGCGTCCTCCGCCGAAGCCAACCCCCCGCCCTCCATCCGCATATCCCTCTGCAGATAGCGATCGATCCCCGCCACCACTTGTCCCGGCCAAAGCTCTCCCGTTGCCGTGCCCAGTTCCGCATAAAAGGCCATCAGCTGGCCGTTGTCGTACAGCATTTTTTCGAAGTGGGGCACCGCCCAGCCTGCGTCCACCGCATAACGGTGAAACCCATCCCCCACCTGGTCGTAAATGCCGCCGGAGGCCATCGCTCGGCCGGTATGCCGCACGATCTCCAACAGCTTTTCGCTTCTCTCGGCATAGGACCGCCGCAGCAGAAACAGGGGCTGGCTCGGACGCGGAAACTTGGGTGCCCCGCCAAAACCGCCATGCTTGCGGTCATATTCCGCCGCCAACTCCTCCGTTGCCGTCTGCAGAATCTTTTGTGCATCCCGAATCTCCCCTGGCCCCACCGAGCTCTCTCCCACCGCGCGGATTTGGGCAGAAAGCTTCTCCGCCCAGCTCTCCACCTCCCCTTTCCTCTCCCTCCACGCGGAAGCGATTTGCTGGAGCACCTCGGGAAAGCCCGGGCGGCCGTAAGCCCCATGGGGAGGAAAATAAGTTCCCCCAAAAAACGGTTTCCCTTCTGGCGTGAGCCAGACCGAAAGCGGCCACCCCCCCTGCCCGGTCATCGCCTGCACTGCCGTCATGTACACCCGATCCACATCCGGCCGCTCCTCGCGGTCCACTTTCACCGGAATAAAGTCGCGATTGAGAAGTTCCGCCGTCTTCTCATTCTCGAACGACTCCCTTTCCATCACATGGCACCAGTGGCAGGTGGAATAGCCGATGCTGAGAAACACCGGCTTGTTTGCGGCCTTGGCCTTTTCCCACACCGGCGGCCCCCACGGCATCCAAACCACCGGATTATGGGCGTGCTGCAGCAGGTAGGGACTCACTTCCCCCGCCAAGGCATTGGCTTTTTTCAAACCCATGCGATATCGACCTTCCCGAGTCCGCCCCGTTTCGCAAATTCGGCCAGTCCATCTTTCTCCTCCGACCCCAGCCCGTAACGAATGCAGCGCGTCAGATACTCTTTTTCCTTCTCGTCCCCGGCCAGCCCGGCACGCCTCCCGATGCCTTCACGGAACGCCTCACGGAACCTGTCCAAATCCGCCGGCTCAAGCCGGACTTTTGGCCCAAAGGCCCAGACTGCAAAGACAAACGGCTTCCCCGTCCACTCGGTCCAGGCTCTTCCCAGATCCAGCACCCCCTGGCCATTTCTGCGGTTCCACTCCTCCAAGGCCACATCCCCAATCAGCAGCCGGGCGTCGGCCGGGTTCTTTTCCGCCAAGGAAATTCCCAAATGCTGGGCCAGCAGTTTCCAAAGCTGAACGGAGGTGGCCGAATGGGGCGTCAGCTGAATGGATCGGCATTCTGGCAACGGCTGGTCGTGAAAAACCCCCACGCTCCTGACTTCACCCTTGGATCCGATCGCCACCCCTTCCAACACCCGGGTCCCCGACCGGGTCAGCACCTCCCATACCGGCACCAGCGCCAAGTCCACCTCTCCGGCCCATAGTTTCTGCGCTAGCTCCTTGGGGTGTGCCCAGACCGGCTCGCTCCCCTCCCACGCTTTGGCAAAGGGCCTGGCATGTCCGTAGGGAACGCACCCGATTTTCATTCCTCAGTCCTTTAAAATTCCAATGTGAAAAGATGGGTTAAACAATTCATATTCCAGCAGAAAGGGGTTGTTAGACCGACTTGGGTTTAACCTGTGCTTTGAGATTCTGATAAGTTTTCCTCCATCAAATCAGGAACTTTTTTCCCATTCAGCTTCCTCCACCAAACAGAGGCGCAGGCGCCCAAAACCAGCACCACGAGTAACAGGAAAAATCCGGTGACGCCTGCATTGACGGCTTGGGCCGCAACCAGCTTGGCCTGCCCCGAATCCGCAGCCCGCTGCATCCCCGACAGAAATCCCAGGCGCGGGTCGGGGCTGAAAATTTTCATCCAGCCGGCGGTAAACGTCACCGTGACCAACCAGCTCAACGGCAGAATGGTCACCCAAACCAACCGGACCCGGTCCATTTTGATCAGTACCGTGGTGGCCAGCCCGAGGGCCATCACCGCCAAGAGCTGATTGGCCACGCCGAAAATCGGCCAAAGACTGTTGATCCCTCCCTCCGGATCCACCACCCCCTGGTAAAGAAACCATCCCCAGCCGGAAACAAACAACACACTGCCCAGGAGATTGCCGATCAGGGAATGAACCTGCCCCCAAGGCCGGTAAAGCCATCCCAAAACCTCCTGCACCAGAAACCTTCCGATCCTCGTCCCCGCATCAATCGTCGTCAGGATGAAGAGGGCCTCGAACATGATCGCGAAGTGATACCAAAAGGCCATGCCAACTTCCCCGATGCCCCCGAAGGAACGCGAAAAAATCTGGGCCATGCCCACGGCAAAAGTCGGCGCTCCGCCCGTTCGCCCGATCATCGTTCGTTCCCCCACGGAATGAGCCAGATCCTGCATCTGTTTTTCCGTCACCGGGAAGCCCAACTCGGTGACCCGTTGCACCACCGCCGCCGGCTCCCCACGAAGATTGATGGCAAAATATTCCCCGGGCGGCATGGCGCACGCCGCCACCAAGGCCAACACTCCCACGCACATCTCCGTGATCATGGCACCATACCCCACCAGGCGGATGTCGGCTTCACTCGCCAGCAGTTTGGGGGTCGTCCCGGAGGCCACCAGGCAATGGAACCCGCTGATGGCCCCGCAGGCGATGGTGATGAAACAAAAAGGGAACACCGGACCGGCGAAGACGGGGCCGCTTCCGTCGATGAAACGGGTCAGAGCCGGCATCTCCAGCCGCGGGGCCAAAAAGGCCACCACCACACCCAGCGCGGCCACCGTACCAATTTTTAAAAACGAGCTGAGATAATCCCGGGGCGCCAAAAGCAGCCAAACCGGCAAAACACTCGCCGCCAGTCCATATCCCATGACGGCCCAAGCGAGGGTTGCGGAGGGCCAGGTGAACGTTTTTGCAAGCGAAGGAATTCCTGCGGCCCAGCTTCCGCCCCAGACACATCCCACCAGCCCCAACACCCCCAGCACGGTGACCACCAAGGTGCGCTGGCTACCTGCCCCACGCATCCCCATGCCCATGGCCAGAGCCAAGGGGATCGTGAGGACAATCGTGAAAAGTCCCCACGGGCTCTCCGCCAACGCCTTGACCACCACCAAGGCCAGCACGGCCATGAGAATCGTGATGATTCCCAACAAGCCGACCACCGCCAGGGTTCCCGCAAAGGACCCAACCTCCTCCCGCAGCATTTGCCCGACCGACTTTCCGCGCCGCCGCAGGCTCAACCAAAGGATGATGCTGTCATGGACCGCCCCTCCCAGAACCGCGCCCACCAAGATCCAAAGCAGCCCGGGAAGATACCCGAATTGGGCGGCCAAGACGGGTCCCACCAGCGGCCCTGGTCCGGCAATCGCCGCGAAGTGATGCCCAAAGACGACCCACCGGTTCGTTTTGACGAAGTCGTGCCCATCCGCGTGGCGCTCGGCGGGAGTTTTTCTTGAGGAGTCCACCGTGAGCACCGTGGCCATCAGCCAGGCACTGTGGAATCGGTACCCGATCGCATAAACACAGCCGGTCGCCACAATGAGCCACAAAGCATTGACCGGTTCCCCACGCTCAAAAGCGACCACCCCCAGGGAGACCGCACCCAAAACAGCCACCAGCAACCAGCCCACCTTGGCCCACAGCGAGGGTTTGTCTTTCAAGGGATCGAGCCTAAGGGTTGCGCAAAAGTTCGTCCATCAGGCTTGTCTTTCGAGGCATCCCGTTTAATTCTCAAGAATGCAAATTAAACTAATCCGGCTTGGAATCAGCTTACTTCTTCTCACTGCTTTCAGCTTCTCGGAGGCCTTGGCTCAAGACTCCAAACGCGGAACCACGAAACGGAAAACTTCCTCCGATTCCTCGGAAGACTCTGCGGACGCCCCCTGGAAAAAAATGCCCCTGCTCCTCGATCGGCCGGACAAACCTTACGAGGTAATCGGTCTGGTCAGCGCCCCCCAGGTCTTTCTTTGGGACGATGAAGAGTCCATGAAGGAGGCCATGCAAAAGCAGGCCTGGAAGATGAAGGCTGACGCCGTGGTCCTCGACCGAGTGGATACTAGCTTCCGCTTCACCGGGCCTGCCGGTGGGGCCAACGGCCGGGCGATTCGCTACAAGTAGGCCAGGCCTTTTAGGCGCGAGTCGTGGAGGAAGACCTAAGGTTTCGGGTTTTCTGAGTAACCAAAGCCCAAATTCCCAACCTCCCTTGCAGAGGTTCTCTGCAAGGATCCACTAAGCCGCGAGAGCCGTCTCCGCCGAATCGACGAGCCCGTAGCTGTTGTTTCGCTGTCTCGGCTCGTATCCCGCTTCTCGGATCAGCCTCTTCATTTCCTCCAAAGTCAGCCGAAAGCTCGTCCCCGCGCTGGAAACGACGTTCTCTTCCATCATGAGGCTGCCGAAGTCGTTCGCCCCGAATTTCAGCGCCACCTGCCCCATCGCCGGACCCTGGGTGACCCAGCTGGACTGCACGTTCGGGATGTTGTCCAAAAAGATTCGGGCCAGCGCCTGCATCCGCAAATACTCGTGGGATCCGGCCTTCCCTGCTTTCAGCACTGTGTGCTCGGGCTGGAAGGTCCAGCAGATGAAGGCGGTGAATCCTGCCGTCCGGTCCTGCAATTGCCGCAACCGATCCAAATGCTCAATGCGGTCTTCCACCGTCTCCACATGGCCAAACATCATCGTGGCGCTGGAACGCAACCCCAAACGGTGCCCGACTTCCATCACCCGGAGCCAGGACTCGGTGTCACATTTTCTCGGCGCAATCCGTTGCCGGACCCGGTCCACCAGAATCTCGGCCCCTCCCCCTGGGATACTACCCAGACCCGCCTCCTGGAATTTCGCGATCACCTGCTCCAGCGGCATTCCGAAGACTTCGGCGAAGTGGTTGAACTCCGGCGGGGAAAAACCGTGAATATGGACCTGGGGATACTTGGCCCGCAAATGGCGAAGGAGATCCAGATACCACTCCAATCCCAGCTTGGGATGATGTCCGCCCTGCAGCAGGATCTGGTTACCTCCCACTGCCACGAGTTCGTCGATCTTCCGGTCGATCTGCTCGTGGCTCAGCACGTAGTGGTCGGGGTCGGTCTCCGTCCGGTAGAAAGCGCAGAATTTGCAATAAACGTCGCAGACATTCGTGTAGTTGATGTTTCGGTCGACAATGTAGGTCACCACCTCCTCGCCGCGCCCGTCGTAATCTCCCTGTTTGGCGCGGTTTCTTCGTTCGTTCGCCAACTCCCCGACCAAGGCCAGCGGCCAGCGGTAAATTTCCCGGGCCTCGGCCGTGGAAATTCTTCCACCCTCCCGGATTTTTTTCTCCAGGTCAGCATTCATCGGCAAGGCTCAGCGGGAAATGTCGTTTTGGCCCAAAAGCCGGAAGCCGCCGCGGCCCAGCACCTGGGCCCCGAGCTCGTTGTCATCCAGGTTCAGGCAGAGCGCGGTTTTCCCCTCGGGCCGGACCAAAAACCCGTAAGTCGTCAGAATGTTGATCTCGGCCTCCAAAAGGGAGGAAAGAATCTTCGGCAGCTCCGTGCCCGCCTCCAGCTCCACGACCACCACCGCAGACTCGGTATGCGCCACCGCCTGCTCGTGGAAGATCGCCCGGGCGGTGTCCGGATCGTCCACCACCATCCGCACAATCGCGCTGTCGGTCGTGTCCAGGATGGTGAGGGCCACCACGTGCACATGGCGGCTTTGCAGGATCCGGATCAGCTCCAAAAGCCGACCGGCCTTGTTGGCCAGAAAGATGGAAAATTGCCGGATCGGATCCGCCTGTTTTTTTCGGGCGGGGACGGAGGTCGCCATGGGAGGATCGTAGCCCGCTTCCCTACCCCCGCCAACCCAGGATCACCTTCGCGGTGTTGCGGCCGCTCGCCCCAAACACCCCGCCTCCGGGATGGGTGCTGGCGCCTGTCAGGTAGAGGTCTTTCATCGGCGTCCGGTAGCAGGAGATTTCCGGCAGGGGACGGAACATGAACATCTGGTCGAGGCTCATTTCAAAATGCATGACGTTTCCCCGCAATAAGCCCAGATCCCTCTCCAGATCCAACGGAGTTTGGATATACCGGCCGATCATCTTGCCCCGCATGTTGGGCGCATACTCGCACACCAGTTCGTACAGCTTGTCAGCCTCCCTTTCCCGGATCGCATCCCAGCTCTCCCCGTTGCGCAACTCATAGCTGTGATATTGCGCCCAGGTGAACAGGGTGTGCTTCCCCGCCGGGGCGAGCGTGGGATCGATCGAGGAAAAGGTCATCGCCACCACGCTCGGCTTCGCCGGCGGCCGACCTGCCAGATAGTCGTGATAACTGCTGTCCAGCATCGCGGCATCCCGGCAGAGCAGTTGCATGGCGGAATGGTATTCCCGTGGCCGTTTTCCTTCCTGGGCCCGCGCCCCGTAAACCGGCAACTCCTCAACCGCATGCCGCACCACCATCCCGAATCCGTTGCCGATCCTGGCCTTGCCGATCCTCTCTTTCAGGTCTTCCGGTCCATCCTCCAGCATCTCTGTGAAAAAGGTCTTGAGGTGACAAGCGGCCACCACTTTTCCAGCTTCCCACATTTTTTCCCCTGCCTCCACCCGCCAGCCGGATCCGCTCCGGGAAACCCTGCGAACCGGATGCCCCAGAAAAATCTCCCCCCCATGTCGTTGCAGGCATTTCACCAGCGCGGTGCTGAGAGCGCCGCTTCCACCTTTGGCCCGCTTGGCCCCGCCCCGGTGAATCATCGCATTCCATCCAAACATATCCCCGCTGGCCACCTCCGCCGGCGCCGGCCCGCTCTGCGCCGAAAGCCACAGCATGGCCGTGCGTAAATGCTCGTTTTCAAAAGTCTCCCGGATCACCTCGCCGTAGGGCGCCATCAACTGCCGGGCTGTGTCCAAACTCGACCACAACCTTCTGGATTTCGGCCGGAAAAGATTCCGTCTCACGATGGTGCCGAAGAGACGCCCGGGGGAAGGCGGTGCGAGAAAAGTTTCAAAAACCCCTTCGTTCAACTCCGCCCACCTCTCCACGTAGCGGCGGTATGCCTCCGCATCCCTGGGACTGAAGCGGGCAATGCTGGCGCAGGTTTTTTCCACATCGCGGTAAAAGGAAATCCCCTCCCCGGTGCCCTCGACCGGGTAGTAGGCCCACGGATCCATCTCGATGTATTCAAGCCCTTCCCGGGCCAGCCCGAGCTCCGCCACCACGGGAGTAAGGTGGATCATGATATGGACGGAGGAGCCCACATCGAAGCGGAAGCCGGGCACCAGATCCTCCCGGGTACAAACCGCTCCTCCCGGCAAATCTCGCTTTTCCACCACGGCCACCTTCAGCCCGGCTTTCGCCAGGTAACAGGCGCAGATCAGGCCATTGTGCCCCGCCCCGACAATCAGCGCATCGTAACGCAAAAGAGGACTACCTCGCCGCCGGCACCGAACCCGCCGGCGTCCCGGCTTTCCGCTTGGCCATAAAACGCTGGATCCGGTCCGCCGCGACTTCCAGACGGTCCAAGGAAGTGGCGTAACTGCAACGCACAAACCCCTCACCTCCCGGTCCGAATGCTTCCCCCGGAACCACCGCCACCCGCTCCTCTTCCAGCAGTCCCATCGCAAACTCCCTTGCCGAGAGACCCGTGCCCCGGATGTCCACGAAAAGATAAAAGGCCCCTTCCGCCCGGATGGAAGGCAGTCCCGCATCCCGCAGGCGACGCTGGAGAAGATCGCGCCGGATCCGGTACGTGTTTCGCGCCTCCTCCGTGATCGTGTCCGCCTCCTTGAGCGCCTCGGTGGCGGCCTCCTGGCTGGGTGTGGGGGCACAGAGGATCGAGTACTGATGAATCTTCATCATTGCCTCGATCAGGGGCGCGGGGGCGCAGGCGTAGCCGATGCGGAATCCGGTCATCGCAAAGGCCTTGCTCAGGCCGTGCAACAAAATGGTCCTCTCCCGCATTCCGGGCCGGGAGGCGATCGAAGCGTGCCGGCCCTCGTAGGTCAGCTCGGCATAAATCTCGTCGCTGATCACCAACAGGTCCTTCTCCACGCAGATCCGGGCCAACGCGTCCAGATCCGGACCGCCGAGCACGGCCCCGGTCGGGTTGGTCGGGAAATTCAAAAGAAGGACCTTGGCCCCGTCGGCAGCCCGGGCCACTTCCGCAGGATTCAGCCGAAATCCGTTCTCCGGTTTGGTGCGGATGGCCCGACCCTTGGCGTGGGCCAGGGCAATCGACGGCGCATAGGAGACGTAGCACGGTTCGTGGTAAATCACCGTTTCGCCCGGATTCAAAACCGCCCTCAGGGCCAGATCGATCGCCTCGCTGACCCCCACGGAGACCAGAATTTCCGTTTCCGGATTGTACGAGGGACCGAAAATCTTTTCCACATAGCGGGAAATTTCCCGCCGGAGCTTGAGGCTTCCGAGGTTGGAGGTGTAGCCGGTCCGGCCGTGTTCCAGCGCATAAATCGCCGCTTCCCTCACGCCCCATGGGGCGGAGGAGTCCGGCTCGCCGATGCCGAGGGAAATCACATCCCCGCGTTTTTGCACCAGTTCGAAAAAATCCCGGATGCCGGAGCGTGGCACCGCGCGCACGTGGTCGGCCAGAAAATCACCGGGGGTTTTCACGGGGAAATCGCCAGCCTTTCCGCCCGCTCATCCTCCAGGAAAAGAACCCCGGCCTCCTTGTAGGTTTTCAGCTGGAAATGGGTCGCCGTGGAAATCACCCCTTGGATGGTGGAAAGTTTTTCCGCCACGAACGTCGCCACCTGCTTCAGATCGGGTCCCTCCACGGTGATCAACAAGTCATATCCGCCGCTCATCAACTGGCAGGAAACGACCTCGGGATACCGGGCCACCCGCGCGGCGATGCGATCAAATCCGCCGTCCCTTTCGGGGGTGATCCTCACCTCGATCACCGCACGGACCCCGCCGTGGCCGGTCTTGTCGGGATCGAGCACCGCATGGTAGCCGAGAATGACCCGGTCGGCCTCGTACTTTTTCAGGGCAGACTCAACTTCTTTTTCCGTCTTGCCGGTGAGGCGCGCCAATTCCGCCGGCGTGGCGCGGCCCTTTTCCCTCAGAATTTGCAGCAAGGCGTCCATGGCCGGAGGAAAAGGAGCGCCCGGAGAACGTCAGGGAACGAGGAAGATTTTACCCGTGTAGGGGCACTTCACCTCGGTCCCGGGAGCAAAACCCTTCACATCAACCAGACCCGCATAAGGGGCATAAGGACTGCGCACCATCCCGGGCTTTCCGGAGACCTTTTCCCCCTTGGGATAACTGGCCTTCGCCGGAGCCGAACTGTTGGTGCCTTCGGGAGGAGTCCAAGGCCGCTTCTCCTCCGAGGAAGCGGAGGAGGGCTTGGTTTCATTGGCAGGCTTGCTTTCGGCGGTGGAAGAGGAGGAAGAGGCCGTGGTATCCCCATAGGTGGTGGTCACGTCCGTGGCATTGTCCGGCACGGTGCAGGAAGAAACAAAAGCCGCAACGGGCACGGCCAATAAAATCGACATGGGGAACTTCATGGAAATCAAAGAATAACCGAAGAAGGCTTGGCCGGCAACCCCGCCCTAAGCCTTGGCGAAAGACAACTTGATCCGGAATTCTCCTTTTTCCTTGGGCTTGAGGTCAAAATGCTGCCCAACCAGGAACACGTTCCCCTGACGAATCGGGCCTTCCGGCCCCACCTCCACGTCCAGCAAAGGATAACCCCACGCCAACGGAAGATTGTCCGTCATGATCCGGACCTGCATTCCATCCGCCGAGCGAGCCGTCAGCCCCTGAATGCCGGCGGCCTGCCAGCTTTCCCGGTCGTTCTTTTGCAAGTCGCCGATTTTGACCGTTCCTCGCCCACCCTGATCGGGACCGAGGTTCAGGTTAAGTTCCGTGGCAAACACCGCCTCCAACGGCAACGTCCCGGTGTTCGTCAACTGAAAGGAAACTTCCACGACCCCGCTGGCGGCATCGATGGCATACACCTTGTCGAGCTGGCAGGGCTGACGCAGCCCCATCCGATACAGACCGCCATCCCGGGACAATTCGATCGTCACGCGGCTGCCGGTTTGCCGCATTTGGCGAAGTTGGAACGGCTGCAGGATAAAATCCCCCAACTCCGGGTAATTCCCCGAAGACAACTGCTCCACCGTTGTTCCCCGCGCAAAAAAATGTTCCTGGAAAATATTCCGGTCGTACCAGTCCGTGACGGGGGGCGGGGCCGAATTCGTTCCCTCATCCCGCCGGGTCAGGACGTTCCCCAGATTTCGTCCCAGCGATGGGAACCCCATTTCCAGGCAGGATCCCCCCTGATGGGGCGCCACCAGGATGGTCAGCGAGGGATGGGCGGCGGAAATTTCCAATTGCCCGTCCGCGTCAAAGTCCTCCCGGAGAAGCTCGGTTTCCGCCTGGCCTTGGCGCAGTTCCGCCTCGGCGAGCAACAACTCCCTCCAGACCGCCTCCCGCAGGTGCGGCAAATGTAACCCGCCCCTGGTGCCATGCCAATGGGCGGTGGAGCATTGCGCACGCCACAGCTTTTCCTGGATGGATCTTGCTTTCGACGCCTTGCCTTTTGCCCGGAGCTTCCGCCCCAACATGAGGTTTTTCCGATAAACCAGATTCACCTCGCTATAACGAACCCGGAAGGAGGCCCAGGAGCCGCCCCGGAAAAAAGGCAGCACCTTGGCGGCATCGTACCGCTGGCTCAACTGGGCCCTCTCCCGGAAAAACTCCCGCCGCGCCGCCCCCGGCAAAGACCATCCCCCCAGCTCCGCCGGGGTTCCCGGGGGAAGAGCCACCCGCCCCTTGGGGGCCTGCCGCTCGATCTGGGCCTTGCCGGTCAGCGTCTGAATCCAGTTGGCCGAATCCTCCAACTTGGTGAACAGGGTGTCCAAATAACCCGCCACGCCTCCCGGCAACGAGGGCCAGGTTTCCAGATTGGCCGCCAAGGTCAGGGTGATGTCCTCGCCCCGGTTTGCGATGCGCCGCAGGTGGCCGAACAGGTCATCCCAAGAGGCGTGGGGAATCAGCCGCGCGAGGTCGGGGCAGGTCGGCAAAACCGTCAACAAATCCCCCGCTTGGTCCGTCACATAGTGACCATGCAACTTGGCCGCGGAAACCCCGGCCTGCAGGAAGTAGGAGCCGTCGACCGGCGCGTACAGAAGGCCCGCCCGATGAAAGGCACCGCAAAGGGAAGGACCCCAGACCCCCTCCGCCAGCCAGGCGCCCCGGGGCTCTGCCCCCAACCGGCTTTGGAGCCAGGCAGCCATCATCGCCAGCTGGCCGTCCCGGTCTTCCTCCGCCCACTCCACCAGCACCGGCTCGTAAAATCCTCCGGAAAGCATCTCGACCCGACCCGAAGCCACCAGCTCGCGCAGTTGGGCCACCATTTCCGGATGACGATCCGCCAGCATCTCCAGAAGCACCCCGCTGCAATGCAGGTTGGCGGCGATGCCGGGATGTTTTTGCAGAACGCCAAGCACCGGCCGGTAGGTTTCTTGGACGATCCGGTCCACCACCTCGCGAAAATTTCCCAACGGCTGGTGCAGGTGGAGGCAGAGGACCAAATTGACGTTCTTCATGGCCGGTTAGACAAACCAATTTTTCATGTCATGGGTTTTGTTGGGACCGGCGAATTCGATCAGCCCGCGCTCCGGATAACGCTCGGCCTCAGCACCTGCCCGCATCACGCGAACCAGGCAACTGACCTCGGCTCCATCGTTCCTCCATCCCAGACTCGCAAACGGCACCCGCCACTGCAATCCCCGCTCCGTCGAGATCTGGGACTCGCAGGGCACGGGCTCGAAGGAAATTCCGTCTTTGGCCCGGCTGACCTCCACCGACCACACTTCCTTCTTCGCAAGGGCCCTCACTTTGACGTGGGCAGGCTGGTTGAAGTCGACCGAAATCTCGTCCCCCAGAGGGGCCTGGCCATCGATGCGAAAATAAAAGTTTTTTTCCCCAAAACCGTAGAGGATCGTCCTGACCCTCCGATCCCCCTGGGCCATCGCCCCCTGATCCCGCCATGCCTCGTACCTTCCGGCACCGGACCAGTCGAGATAGCTCGGCCGCGGCCCCAACACGGGCTCGATCAAACGCAGGGGCGGATGTCCCAACCGGACCTCCGCGGCGCAAATGGGCACGCTCAAGGCCGGTGGAGGAGTCGCGCCCAGCCGGCGATACACGTTTTGAAGTCGCGCTCGGAAGAGGGCGTCGAAAATCAGGTCGCTGTCGGTCTGGAAATCCGGCCCGTACCACCAGAACCAGTCGCTTCCCTCGGCGGCATAGAGGTCCTCCCAGGCCGCCTTTTTTGTCTCCTCGGGCAAATGGTTGCGGCTTTCC
>Ga0214923_10006918_pt1 | contig 12525 bp, 13 predicted proteins | sample LL1510_MetaG_FD_177993 | JGI IMG/M metagenome (GOLD analysis project Ga0214923, IMG submission 177993) | Freshwater microbial communities from Lake Lanier, Atlanta, Georgia, United States - LL-1510 | ecosystem: Environmental > Aquatic > Freshwater > Lake | place: USA: Georgia | collected...
GGGTTTAATTGATCTAATCTGCTGATAGGGTCAGCCAGTAGTAAAAAGCCGGGTTGTTAGCTCAGTTGGTAGAGCAGGTGACTCTTAATCACCGGGTCGGGGGTTCGAGTCCCTCACAACCCACTTAAAAAATTTTCTAAATTTGAGTGTGCAACGTTTATTTGCTCGCGCTCCCAGAGGTAAAGACTTCTGGGTGGAAGAGTTCCCTCTCCCTGCTCAGGAATTTGAAAATGAAAATTTTTTGGAAAATTAAAAGGTGTTGAAAATAAATCTATAAGTCGAAAGCCACCGCTTCTAATATCTGAATTATAAAATACTTGGTCATTATCATAAGAAGTAGATAAAAAATACTTGCTACCAGAATTTAGAAAATTACTCAAAGTCAAAAAAATGTCTTGGTAAGATAAGTGAAATAAACAATCTCGATTCAATACTAAGTCACTTTTGGGAAACTCATCTTTAGTGATATCCATTTGTATAAACGTTATATTAGTGCTCGAAAATTTCATATTTAGTTCGTCGACTAGAGGTTTAACTATCTCACCCCCAATGTAAAAAATTCCTTGTAAATCCACCAATCTCATCCAGTTGAAGTCACCACATGGCACATCCAATATAGATTTAATTGAGAATGTTTTAAAAATTACCGGTAGTAGTTCCCGTATAGATTCAGTCATGGCTATAGTTGAACCACTTCCGCTAACACTTTCCAGTGAACCCCATGCATTTCGGTGATAGATTAAAGTAAAGCGGTCCTTCAGAGAATCAGCTTTCGCTATTGCTCGATTATCCAAAAAATGTTTAATCTTTCTGGCCGGTGTTCTGATAATAAAAATTAATAGCGAACTCAGAGACATGTTCTGCTTTGCGCGAGACAATTTTCTAACAATTCTCATAGTAAATCATAGTAGTCTAGTATTTTCACGCAAGTGCACAAGCACTCTCCGTATGTAAGTAATAACTAAATAACTCTTAATCACCGGGTCGGGGGTTCGAGTCCCTCACAACCCACTTTTTGTTTCTATCCAGCCCAGATCGTATCGAAATCCAATCTTCAAACCCGTTACATAAAATCAGATCTAGTATTTTTCGGCTGTAATTAAATAACTTCAATCCAAAATTTTAGGAAAATAATTTCCAATATAAATACTCGTTTTCCCAATTCCTATTACCCTTCTAACTCTAAATCCACTCATTCTTAATTGTGAACGGGTTTCTCGTATAAAGTGCTGACTCACATGTGATCCTCAGAGATTAGTTTTTCTCCTAATCCGCAAGTTAATATCATTTGGATTTGAAGTTGTTAGGGCAAAAGTCCCACCAATTGAAAGCAATCTAAACATCTCATGAAAAAAAGCATCCACCTGATCGACCGGAATATGTTCTATTATTTCGCCAGCAACAATTAAGTCGAAAAACCCGTCTTCAAAACTAGTTTGGAAGCTGATTCATAATGACCGCCTTTATATATATTCGAAACAGAAATAGTACGTTTGAACTATATCTACACCGTAGATCAAAGCACTTGGGTAAGTAGTTTTGAAAATTGTTCCGCCAATTCCTGATCCAACCCCTACATCAAGAATTCGAGAACAAGAATTTGTTCTTGACTTCGCTAATTTTGAATACCATTTGCTCGAAAATGAATCTTGTACATGCCAATATTCCCGTTCGATTAGGCCCTCTAGTGACAGGTAAACCCTCTCACTTTTTAACTTTGTAGTCATTGCACTAATTACACTAAGGATAACCCAAAATTGAATAATCTTTGAGCTCTTAAACGGTGGTATGTACAAATTAGATAGTTTTGTTATACGAACGAACAGCTTTTGTTTAAAAAGAAAATAATGCCCAATCTCAATAAGTTGAAATTTTAGCGCCCCTTAAAAATTTCACACTATAATCTCATTCATATAGGGTGGAGTTCACAAGCTGCTATATTTTGCTGCCTGAAAATAAAGCTGGTTAGTTGGATAATTCACAACTCAAAATAATTTCTAATATGTATAAATTCTATAGAAAATTGAGGGAATTATTAAGACTTTGGCAGTGGACTACAATTTAAACCAAACGTAATTAAATGTTAAATGCAACTGCCCCAATTTAAAATACAAGGAAATTTTGTATGCTCAAAATTAAAGCTAGTTAACAACAATTCATTTTTGATTTAATCCACAGATAAATTTCTAATCCTAGATAAAATCCGAGTAAAAACACGAATCATGAAAATCAATGTATTGACCAAAACTCGCCTTCCAAATCTAAGAGAATGAGAGTCTTCACTAGCTAGCTTACGAAGTGTAAATGCTTCACCCCTATCCCTGGATTCATTAGTTTTATAAATAATGTATTTTTGTTCATTCCATTCACCAAATTCTAAATCATTAGTCAATTTCTTGAAGATTAATGCCTTCTCAAAATCTGCCACTAATGCAAATTTTGTAGTTTCAGCCATCAAAAAATTTGCAATCTCCTTTATCGAATGCAAATTAACGTCATCAATAATAAGATAACCACCGGGGCGTAACATATAATAAATGTAATAAAGGTCTATGAATGCCGTGGGCCATCCGTGGCATCCGTCTATAAGTCCAATATCGAATTCATTTTTTTTTAACGCTAGACTTGGTAACTCCCATTCCGATTTGGATTTTATATATTCCAAATTTTTCATGGAAATACCTTTTTCCTTACATAAATTTTCGATTCTAGAAAAAAGTTTGAAATCAGGTGATATCGAGACTAATTTTTTTGGATTAGCCAAGAGAAATGAAATGGTTGAGTTTCCAGAACCAGTTTCAATTATTTTACATTCAGGTATAGATACAGAAAGTTCATAAAGATACTTTAGATGATGGCGTTTAAATCCACCTGTATTCCAAGAAACACCACCATCGAAAGTGTGCAGTAATGGAATGTTTTCAAAAAATATTTTTTTAGCATTTTGGCTAATATCCAAATTTGTCCTTTTCTCTATCTAACACCAGTATAGCATCTACAATCAATATTGAAACCTACCGATGAAATGGAAATTACACTTGATCAACAAAATTCAATCATAAAATACAATAAACCAAGAAATTAACATAAAATTTCATTAAGCATAAATTTTTAATAATTTCGTAAACATAGAACATCTACATCATAGGCTTGAGTTTGAATTTCATCGAATCTCTCAGTGACAATGCTAATAATGCGAAAATTATTTTCATTTAGCCAATTTTGTAATTCCAAAAAAATTGATGCCCCTATATAAATCGAGTTAATAGAGATCTCAACTTGTAAAGCAATTACTCTATCCTTGTATTTTTCTAATCCTTTTAAAACATTCATTTCATAACCTTGAACATCAATTTTCAAGAAAATTACTTCACTTTCTAAGGAATTTTCAAAAATGAAGGAATCTAAAGTTTTTAATTCAACTAATAAACTCTCACTCAATTGATTCATCTCAAAACTTGAATTCTCATTCACTTTCAAAAAAGAATTCATATAGGATTCTTTAAATTCATTTAATTTTAAAAACCCCGAACTCTCTCCAAGACCAATGTTAAAGGCCTGCATATTTTTGTCTTTTATTTTTGACAACACATTAAAAGATTTCGGAGTTGGTTCGATCGAGACTATTTTTCCAGAATAACCATTGGAACGAATTTCTCTAACCGTTTCACCAAAATGTGCCCCTACATCCAGCAAGAGAGACACATTATATTTTTTAATAATAATATTTCTTTGAAACGCCAGGTCTTCAGTTCTTCTTTTTATTACAAATTTAAAAAACTTGGAAAATATAGGGTTCATATACCTATAAATAATCGGGGATAGCATAGTATCTATTTAGATTCCGTTAATAGTTTTATGCTACCAACTACAGAGAATTTTGTTACAGTTTTAAATTCGCCGAAAACTAACTTTCTAAAAAAACTTTGTCTATTTGTTACCATAAGACTATTCTGACTCCTTGGGGCCAATTTCGCAATCGTTTTGAAAAACTTTTACGTAGCCTCCATTTGATAATTGGTAAAACATTTATTGAAAAGTACTCTCTTTTTGATTTATAGTACTGCTTGTTGAAAATATAAGTGACAAAAAAAATTGATTTAATTGCTAAATAAAAAGTTTCAATTTTAGACTGAGTTAATGATTTCCTCTGAGAATCTAAAAACGAAACAGGAATTTCGTTGGTTGTCCCGTGAGTAATTAGTTTATTGGAGTACAAAAAAAACTCTATATTAGCTGACTTGGGCCAGTCTGCCTGAAAATCCAAATTTTTGTTCGCGCTGATTAAAGCTTTGGCACCTTTCCTATTCACAACATAGCAAACTCCGTGTGATGGTTCTCCAAGAACTCTAAAAAATGTAGGTTCGGAGGTAGTTTCTTTTTTAACAATCGCTGATTCTGTAAAAAATGTGTAAACTCTTCCAATATTTTCTGAGTTCACTTCCATAACTTCGATTTTTTGTAGCGCGTAAATGAATTCGTTGAAATTTATCTGTGCTAGGTGAGCATCATCTTCAAAAATCAAAGTGAGAAGATATTTATTGGATAGAAATTTTTCATAACAATCAATATGAGATTTAGCGCATCCTATCTCTCCTAAACTTAAACTTCTTCGCGTTAAAGCTAAACTCCTCTTTTTTGAAAAATTCTCAGGCCACTGTTGAAAAAAATTTGGCGTTACGATTTTTGGTTCAAAACCAAACGTATACAAATTATCCAAAACTAACATTTTCCTTCGAATATCGTCGCCGATGACAAAACAATTAACAGCCCATTCTGGTATCACTTTATCATAATACATCTTATGGTAATTTTTTACCATTCTTCTTTGTCAAAAGTGTTTACCGTTACACAAGAATCTCGTGAATTTTTACCCGAAAGGTAAAGCACCAATTTCAATAATGCTACATCATTGAATCTTTAAAATAATAATATCTATTTCTCAGCTTGGTTAAGGCTCACAGATACCGTTCCAAGGGGTAGAGAGTGCCGATTTGGTGAAAAAAATAACTTTCTTGGCCGTAGTGTGCTCTAATGTGAATAACTGACCTAGATGCTAATAAAAATTCTTTTTTTACATTTCGGGTTGGATTAATTCTATTTTCATGAAAAAAATTAAAAGCTGTAGTATTCCTAAGAAAATTAAGTTGTATTTCTTCCCTAACTTTAAGGATTTTAAAAATATTTTTAGTCTCTAAAACATTCTTACTTTCGATTAAAACAGTTCGTCTTCTAACATTTTTTTCAAAAGCTTGGCACCTTTAGCATTTAAATGATGATTGTCAATTGATCTAAACGATTTATTATAGATACTTAGATCCAGTATTTTGCAATTACTTAAATCATATTTCGAAACCATAGCCTTTAAGAATTTTCTATATCGATTTCTATGGAAGTTTCTCAACACATTTCCACTGCTTGGTATATTTAGTACAAGAATTATATTGGATACTGCAGGAATTGCCTGCAAAATTTTGTTAGTGTTAGCCTTGAAAATTCGTAATGATGTATTAGGTATCGAAGCAAATAAACAAATTAGAACTAATTTAAGCAGCTTACTTTGCTGATTATTTTCTATGTATTTAAAAGCATTAAATACTTTTCTAGTTTCAAACAAAGTGTCCCCATAACCATAATTTAATACATATACTTTATAAGATTTATTCGATTCAATACAATTTAACACTTCCTTTGAAGTAATTCGGTTTTTTAAAAAATAACTAATACCATTTGAAATGTTAAGACTTTCAAGAAAACTACTTCCCACATAAATACCGTCAATAAGAGTAAAAGTTGAACCACCAACAAATAAGTGAGGAGTATTTCGAAAACTTACTTTAGGTGAATATCTAGGCACACTTAATAATAAAGTAGATAAATTTTTTAGAACAGGTTTTTCTGTCTACGATATACAGATGATAATAGGGTTCGTAATTTATAATCAGAAGAATTCCAGCTTAAAATTTTTGAAAACCTTATTAATGGCAGACGGAAATTATCCCAGTGAACGTATTGTTGTTTTCGATGACCGTTCAACAGATAGGACTGTAGATGAGATGGTTGAATTCTACCAGACATTGAAATACTTAAAGGTGATGGTTCATTTTTTGGTCGAAATCAATGTACAAAATTCATGAGTATGCTTCGATCCATAGTTAAGATTTACTGATGGTTAATGCTGACATTAAACTATTTACGAGTTCAATGTAAATTCGTAGAAAAATTATTGAGCTTTATCGGGGCTCAATACTTGTTCGAATTTTTATTGATAAAGATGACAATATTTCATATTCAGGACTTACGCTAATGTCTAGATTTAGACTCAAACTCAAGTTATCCAAACCCGACCCTGAAAATGTTATAGCGATTCAATCTTTTTACGGAAATTATTGGCTTCATACCCCATGCTATCACAATCAAAATTGGAATATTTACACAATTTTCCCATTCATACTTTGACATAGAGTATGGAATACGTGCCTTTAGAAATGCAGTGCCAATGTACTTGCTCCCATGGCCAATTGGAATGTGTAATATAAACTTTATATGGCAGGATATTTTTTATTCTAAGCTTGATTTAAGGTCAAAAATTAATTTATTTAATAGTCCCAAAGGATATCCTTATAGGGACATGTTAAAATTTTATAAACTTAGTAATGTAAAATTTTGGCTGTTACAATTTTTAATTTAATATCTTGGCAATTTTGTGAAAATGATTGTTTTTATTTATTTCGATAATTATTCTTTAATTTTCAAATTCATAACATTTAAAATTTGTGCTACTGAGTTTTCAACTGAGAAAACTTTTGCAATTGCGAAAGCATTCTGCGACATTAAACTCCAGTTTTTATTTTTCGAAGCTTTATCTAAACAATCTTGTTTAAGACAATACCCAGTTTCGCCACAAATAAAAATATCTCTACTAATTCCGGAAGCCAAAACTGGCGTTCCTTGGGAATACGCATCAAGAACTGTCGGAGAAAGAACTCCAACCTTATAGTTGCTTGGAACCAAGCAGTATATGCTTTCGCTTAATATTTTTAAAAATTCAGCTCTACTAAGTGAGGACTTAAATTCTATTCTGTTTTCCATAAAATCATATTTTTTTTCTATTGTTTGAATCAAAAGATCATTTCTATCTCCAATAAACGTGAGGACCGAGCCTGAAAGATTCAATTTTGCAAATAATTCAAGCGAAGCTAACGGATTTTTCCATGGGTCTGTCCCTATGTGTGTGATTCGAGTTCTCTCCCCAGTCGACAAATTTAAATCAGAAGTCGCGATACAAGTAGGAATAATATGAATATGATTCTTACTTAAGATCGCTATCTTGTCCTGGATCTCAGTTGAAGTTGCTGCCGACGTAGTGTGACTGTTTCCGTAAATCGTTTTTTGAAATATTCTTTGCAAAAAGGATGGCCAAGAAGTTGATTCCATATCATGACAAATAAATAATGTCTGTTTGCTTGGAGAAAAAGCAATCCCATTCATAATAATAAAATCATATTTATATTTTCGACAATGAAGAAAAAACTTAATTTGAAACTCAATATCACTAGCAAATCTCAATTTGTGATGATTGGAAATCTTAGCAAAAACCGGAGTTGAATCTATTCCAAAATATTCTTTATACTTTGGCACGTCCACAAAATTAATCCCGGCAATAGTTACGGAATATCCTTTTTTAATTAACTCATCGGAAATTTGTGCAATAAAAATATTTATGCCATCTAACTTCATAAGTGGTACGCCACGTCGAGTTATTAGAATTTTACCCATCAATTCCTCTTTTAAATACCAGTCTCAAGAAAACTATATTACAGCACAATCCGATAAATGATGCCAAGTTATAGTAATCAAAACCATAGTTGTAGATAATTGATAAAGGTAAAATGTATGATACTAAGTATAGCAAAACTCTATATGTAATGAAAATCTTTAAATTGGCTTTTTTATCAGCTATATAAAAACTAATTTGTTGATATAAGACAGAAAACAAATAAAATATGCAGCCTAAAGCGTACTTATAAATATCTTGCAAACTATATTTAAAATAATCACTGATTAGATTCTCACAAGTCGTCAATAAAATAATATTTACAAAAACGACACTTAATAGTATACCTGTATCTCTAGCAATGAATACTTTATTTATAGGAATACTTGAATATTTCTTGATAATATTTTGCGAGTAGGCAGTAAGAAATAACAAAGGCAATGAGGTAATAAACATGTAACTTATCCGAACTAAACCATATGAATTCTGAGAAATACTCATAAGTCCTAAAACAAAGATGGTATAAATTGATTGACTAATTATCGGTTCAATTGTTAAAGTTGATCTTGTTGCATTGCTTGATTCCACATTCTGATATGTGAACTTCAATGCTAAGTAAAAAAAGGAGTTAGATAATGATAAAATTATCATCCAAAAAACTACATCTACTAATTTATTACTGATGTAAGTGAAATTTTGTTGGAAAATAATAAAAACAAAAATTGATAATAAATTAAGTGTGTTAATTGCCAGTGAAATTTTTGATTTGTTTGAAAATGATAGGGCCTTTAAATATAAATCAAAAATCATCACATTAATGCAGAAAAAACACCATATTAGCTTGTCAACAGTTTGTATTTCGAAATAGGTTAAAACGCAAAATTGAAAAATAAAAAAAGGAATTGAATAAATAATGCATCGTTGTCTGATTATTTGGAAATACTCATAATGATTAGTGTTTGATTTATTACGAAACTGATGAACAATATATCTAGATATCAGTATATTAGATAATGAATATGAACTTGCTAAACAATAACTCAGTATGCTAAAAGCAATTAAATCAACATTGTTTGCAATGAATAGAGTAAGTAGCGCAGTGCAAGCACTATTTACAATCAGACTCATTAATCTGACATTAAATTCGACTTTTTTCATATCTAGTTAACTAGGATAGATCTCTTTTTTGAAAATTCTGTAATATTTTTCACCATAAATTAATAATAAACAAAATTTTATTACTGCTCTAATTGCATTCGAAGTTATGCCTGAATTAATCATCTTAGGATTTATAAAAATCTTGCCTCCTAATTTTACTATTTTTCTGTTTAAACTCACGTGTTCGCATTGTTTACGACCATATTCATCGAATGCCGAATATGTGGAGCTCAGAAGTTCCTTTTTCCTATAAATCGCGACGCCTCCAAACGCAGATTCAACTTGAATCCATTCCGAGTCCCGACTTTTGAACATTTTTGAAACTATTGATTTGTAGAAAGCATAACTATGCGATCTTCCTTGTGTAATTAGTTCTTGATAATTTAGGAAGCAGTCTTTATCAACCCATTTGTCTTTTCTTAACGCAAAAATATCGTAATAAGGGCCGGCTTGATTTGCAGTACATACGCTCCAATTTGTGCGATCCCAGCACGAATGTAACGATTTTTTAGTGAACTTCTTGTTAACCCCGTCAAAATCTGCCACAAGAACGTATTCAAAATTTGCAAAAGTGTCATTATGAATTTTATCAAGATACATATTTCTACAATATGCTAAGCGCTCGAGTCTACTTGGAATATTATATTCTAGAGTTCCCAAACTTTCGTATATTATGTTTTTATTACTTTTTGAAAGTTTCTCAAGTATTTCTACTGTACGGTCCTTACTATCTGACTCAATTAGAATAAAAAATACATTTTTAGAGCCAATAATTGCAGAAAGGTTATTAAAATCTCTTTCTAGAGTTTTGGCACAATCTCTTACTACCCCAGCAACAATTATATTAATCAAGGGAGAACTGCTTGAATTAAAAGACATAATTACTTCGAACGCATATTTCGATTTCCATGCTGTTAGCATACTCCTGTGAGTGCAATAGATTTTTCATCAAAATGCATCTTAGTGGCAGTTGGATCCTCACTTGCGTTTGGTAGATGGGGAGCTTGGCTCGGATTACCAGATCAAAATTTATTTTTAATTGATGTGGTTTTGCTTTTATCTGCTGGTGCAATTTTTCCGAGATATCTTATAAAAAACAAATTCATGCTTTTTTTGTTTGTAATTTATTGTCTTTATCAATTTTCCAGAAATCCTTCAACTTCTATTGCGCTAAGACTTCGAGATTTGATGCCATTTATATATTTAATTCTTTTTTTGATTTTAAAAAATCAAATTAATTTGATACCGAAAAAAGATATTTATGCAATGCTAAAAGTTTCAACATTTATAGGATTAATTTGGAATTTTTTAATTTCAATTAAAGCTATAAATACTTTCAACTTAGATGCATTTGTCGGAATTCCAATTTTTTCCCAGCGCCCTGATCATTTCGGAATTATGGCAGCGATTGGAATAATTGTATGGTCGAATTCGATATTTAATTTAGGTAAAAGAAATATTTTTAATTTAATGGTTGTTTGCCTTTTTATTGTAGAAGTGATTTTGCTGCCAAGTCGGGCTGGATTTCTTGCGATGATGGTAGGGCTTATTTTTACTATGGTGAAATATCATAGAAAACAAATAATAAAAGTGATTTTTTTAAGCAGTACTTTGTTAATTGCAAGTGTGTCTCTATCTAGTCCGTTATATAACTTATTACCAGATGTTAGTTTGGTAAAGAAAACAATCAGTTTTGGTAAAAATGCAGATTTTTTGGAACAAGGAGCCGGGACTGCTAGAGGACGGCTAAATGGCCAAGGTGCATTGATTGACTGGGTTAGCTCAAACAATCTTCAATGGGTTGGTGGCGGGCCAGGCAGGGAAATCTTGAATGAGTCTGGAGCAATAAGATGGCTATCGGGCGACTTGGATGTTAGATATCCACATAATTGGTGGGTATCACTTTTCGCGAGATTTGGAATAATTGGATTTCTCTTTTGGGTGCTTGCATTTATATTTCTTTGGCGGGAAAACTTTCAAAAAAATTTGAATTTTAGTAGCACAATTATTGTGGCTATTTTTATCGCAAGTACTTTTGGAGTGATAATTGAATCACCATTTGGCATTATTCCGCTGTATTTTTTCCTAATGAAAAGAAACTTATGAGTTTAAAAATTTTGATGAAAGAATTAAGATTTTTTGGGAGATTAATCTTAAAAAAGTAAACAATAAAATATTTAAGAATTTAAAATTGCCAATTGTATAGCGATGAAGTAAGCGTTTTGGTTCTGAAAATAATCTATATGTCCATTCGAGACCAAGATCATTTAACCATTTTGGACTTTCTTTTTTGGTTTCTGCAATAAAGTCAAAAGCTGCGCCTACTGAGAATGTGGTCTTTCCAGAACGACTTGTTATTTCATTAGCAATTTTAAATTGTTTAGGAGCGCCCATTCCTACCCAAACATAATCAGCTTTTTCAGAGACAATCATGCCGATCCATCTGTCGATTTCTTGTTTCCAATCTAAGCCAAATTTTGGTGAATAAAAATGACATATAAATTGATGTTTAGAATTGCTATTAATAAAATTTTGTATTCCACGATGCGATTCTTCAGTACTGCCCAAAAAAAAATGCACAGATCCTGGCTTAGAAACAATTAAAAAATTACGCATAAAATCTGTACCACGTATTTGCTTTATCTTTTTATTACACAGCTTAAAATAGATTGATAATGGTTTGCCGTCACAAACTATGAGATCTTTTTCAAATATATCATTCAATTGTGAGTCTTTATAAGCTTCCACTAGAGCATGACTTGCTATAAAATGAACTGCCTGAGGCTTGGAATTTGAATTGAATTTCTCAATTAATTCACCTTTAGTATATTTAAAGTAATTCCAAGAAAAAAAATTCTCACTCACTGTAATGTTTATAATTTAACTAACAAAAATACTTATTTGGGTTTCTATCCATGCATAGGTTTCTTTTAATCCTTCAGATAAGGTCCATTCAGGCTTCCACCTTAATTCTTTTTCAATTAATCGGTTATCTGAATTCCTTCCTCTAACACCAAGAGGGGCATCTAGTTTATGCTTTCGTTCAACCTTTTTACTGGCAATCTTAGAAACATATTCAACTAGTTGATTGATTGTTACCATTTCTTCAGAACCAATATTTACCGGACCTGCAAAATTTGATTCCATTAGTCTTCTAGTTGCATTTATACAATCTTCAATGTAAAGGAAGGAACGAGTCTGTAAACCATCACCCCAAACTTCGATAACACCACCCTCTGCATCAAGCTTTGCAATCTTTCTGCATATTGCAGCAGGTGCTTTCTCACGCCCACCATCCCACGTACCAAGTGGACCGTAGATGTTGTGATATCTGGCAACTGCAACTGGAATTTTGTAATTACGAGAATAACTGAAGTAAAGACGCTCGCTAAATAATTTCTCCCACCCATACTCACTATCTGGATTAGCTGGGTACGCACTTGACTCTTCACAGTTTGGATTGTCTGGATCGGTTTGATTGTACTCTGGGTACATACAGGCACTACCGCTGTAAAAAATTTTAGTTTTATTGAGATTTAATTTTTCATTTAATTGACGCAATTCTTCAAGGACATTTAAATTAATAGTTG
>Ga0214923_10006920_pt1 | contig 12523 bp, 7 predicted proteins | sample LL1510_MetaG_FD_177993 | JGI IMG/M metagenome (GOLD analysis project Ga0214923, IMG submission 177993) | Freshwater microbial communities from Lake Lanier, Atlanta, Georgia, United States - LL-1510 | ecosystem: Environmental > Aquatic > Freshwater > Lake | place: USA: Georgia | collected 2015-10-15
GCACTGCTGCTGCAGTCACCGCAACTGGTAAGGAATCACAAAAGAAAGAAGATAAACAGGGTATTCAAGAAGAAGGTCTTCAAGACATCAAACTTAAACAATTTGTAGGCAGCAAGGGCAAGTTAACAGTAGTTGCATATATGAAGGAAATGCGTAAGCTATATGACCCGGATTTGTATGAACCAGTTGTCAAAGGCAAACCTAGTGAATATAACTACGAACATGATAATTGCCCGGACACTACTAAACGGCAACCATTTATAATAGCTAAGGACAAACTGAAAGAAATTGACCCAGAATCAATCACAGGGTATATGCGCTATAACAATAATTATTACGTATGTCCGCGTATTTGGGATGCTAGGGCAGGTATGCCAATTAGCGCACGTAAATTCATTGAAAATGGGTTGAAGAGTCCATACACGGGGGGTTTACCTATAATACAATCTCCACAAAAGAATGTAATAACTGATAAATACTCAGTAATTATCCGCAAACCCACAACTAGCACACAATGGAGTGACCCAAGTTTACATCATGACTGGCCTGAATTACTTAAAAAAACAGAGAGAGAGGCTTATCCTGGACTGGTGTATGGTAAAAAACACCCAAATAAAGTATGTGTACCTTGTTGTTTCTTGATTAACCATGATGATTTGGATACTAATAAAACTGAATTACATCAATTCTTGAAGGTAAGTGGATCGGCAACTTGTCAATACCATGGTGAACCAGAAAGTTCGCCGGGTGCAGGTGATAACCCAGGTGCAGCAATGGCAAATATAAAGAAAGGTGATAAACCTGTTGAAACATTTTGTAAAAATGAAGAATATATAAGTAGTGCCGGTACACGCCTCAAGAACTGTCGTCTAGGTCTATTACCTGAAGAACTGAATATCCTATTGAATAATTCACAAGAGTTGTTCCTTCGGCAGAATGATTCAGTGATTGATAATAACGCCAATTTCTTCTTGCGCCGTGGTATTAATGAGAACCATGTTACAAATATCTTGGATACATTCTCTGCGATTTTCGAAATGAAACTGGAGCGGTTATTGAATATTATTTATAACAAATTAACCCCTATGGATTTTATTGAATTAAATAATGGTGAATTAATTGATGTTTTTTGCAGTGCAGGTGATTATCCCATTGACAATAAAGACCGTGAGAAATTCATTAAATTTCTGACACTATACCCTGATTTATCTGAATACTTAAATATCGACATCCGGGATATTTTGAATAATCTTGAAAACAGAGAAATTAATCTAACAAAGATTGGTACTGCATATAATAATGTCAAGCACCAAATTATGACTAACACACGATTATTTTACCGTATTTATTCGAGCTATTATAATTACCTGGCATATCTAGTTAGTCCAAATGAAATCAAAAATCACCGGTATGTCATACAGATTTTCAGTCGCCCGCGTAAATGGCTTATTAAACAGGGTGCAAATATTCTAATATTCGACAAAACAAGTAGTCAAGTTAAGTGCCTAGATAATTTCAATTATAAAACTGACCGGTTAATAATCATGATAGAAGAAGCAGATAATTATTTTATCCCGGTATTCCATATTCAATCCAAATATAATCAAATTCAACCACCTGTTGGTATTATTAAATTGGATGATACCTTGAATATAACTGATACTGCAGCAGCCGCGATAACTAAGAAACGCCCGACACAGCAAAAACTTATTGATGCGACAAAAGATCGGCTTTCTAGTATTATCCGCTTGCTATACGTACAGGCTGGGTTATGCAATTATAACATGAGTTATTATCATGCAAAACTTATTAAGACTATTAAAACAACTAAGGTTGGATTAATAACTCAATATTTGGGTCTAGGTGAAAATACCCAAACACAGTATATGAGAATCGGCACAAGTGAACGTAATTCAGTATTTATACCTATTTATCCACATTTCATGGAACGCCGGGTTACCGTGTCCGATTTCTATGGGTTGGCAAATGATATGCACCACATGCGCTTTGACTTGAATAAACTGGCCAATAACTTATACCCTGTTAGTTCTGCGGCTGCTGCAAAAGCGGAATCCGAGCCATATGAACTCATGATGTTACTAGATCTAGGTTACCATATTTCCGAAATCATTATTGAGAAGGAATATGTAAGTGGTGGCAAAGAAAGAAGTGTATTAGTAACCGGTATACGATTTGCTAATGATTTGGAAATGCCATTACTGCCTCAGGAATTCAAACCAAAAGAGATTAGTTCAATAATATCACGTGTTGCTGGAAAACGTGCAGATGGGTTAACTGCAACGGTTACTACCAAACCTATAATTAATTTATTGAAATTACTAAGTGCACCAACTGCTCTAGCCCAAGCCAGTTTTAATATTCATGCCCTATTGAACTTATTATTGCATCAGACAAAGAATAATTTGAGTTATTATATTTCAGGGATGCAACATTTAAAACAAAATTCATCAGATGCGGGGGCTGGTGTAAGTGCAATCCGCCAACTAATTGGATTGATTTATAATTCAAATGAAACTGCCCGTGATGAAAATTTATTTTATACGGTCCTAGATGACGTTTTGCAACAAATAATTAAAGTCGACAAAGAAACCCTGGGTGAATATATACGTAATTATTTCACTGACCGTCGGACAGGTAAGTCTAGGCTACAAGATAAAGCTTATACACGGAAAGTTGCTGATTTAATATGCCGGAAAACTACTAAGGCAGCAGGTATGGGTGTGGGTGCAGTAGCAACTGACACTAAAAACGCAGATAACATGTTGTGTATCCGTGAGGCCATTGGAAATCAATCCAAAATACGGATTCGTATGGCTCCTGAAATTTATGAATATATTCTTATGGCGGTTGGTAAAGATTTGATAAATAATAAGATTGAAGCAGATACTATCGTAAAAGGCCGATATATTATACCAACAGACGACCTCATTTCATCCAGAGTGTCGAATACCATTTATAATCAGACACAAGATTTCCAACATAATTTAATTATCAGCCCGGCTGAAATGTCATATTATGTAGCACATAATTTAATTAGCAAATACCGTCGCAATTTTAAATTGGCAAATCCATCAGCACCTATAGAGCTAGGTAAGGAAGCACAATTGGTAAATAAGGACTTGGGCGTTTTGTCCGGGATTATAATTAAGGATGTAAAGAACCGGTTGGTAAGTGGGCTTAGTAGTATATTTAGTTCAATAAGTACTAGTTCTAAATCATCTGATGTCGGACAAACCGTGCAAATCAAAGCCACTGTATTTAATAGTGATGGTATACTCAATCCGGTTGCCCGTCATGCCCCATGTGTATTTCCGTACAAATCAAGTGGTAAGTTGAATTATCATTGTGGTCCGGCTAAAGATGTATTAAATGGTAATAAACGCCGGCTAGAACAACAAGGTTTGCGGGAAACCGATTTGATTTGTCCTACTGAAATAACAGCTGATAAAACAGTCACCAATTGGGGGTATTGCCCTACTGCCCCTAATACAAGTATGAATAGATTAGGGCAATCGGGTGTAGTTACTGATGCATATAAATATGAAAGCCGGAATGTACTCAAAAAAGTCGGTAATTGCGATTTCCCGTTTATTTATTCTAACCGCCGCATAGTTAATCCATTGAGTCGTACCAAACCATTTATTAGTGTAAATTATAAGTGTGCGGCACAGGGTGATTCGGCACCTATACAAAATGGTACATGGTGTTATGTTAGTAAGAAAACAACACACAATAATAGTAATAGCAAATCAAATGCTGACTCGAGTATGGAGTCTAGTATGGAGTCTAGTATGGAGTCTAGTAAGGAGTCTAGTAAGGAGTCGAGTAATGACCTAGATGCACCAGAAATAGATAATGAAATTTTAGCACCAACTACCTCACACGGAATGCAAGTAAGTCTACTTATTGGAGCCGCTAAAGGTGATATAGTATATAAGGGTGACTGGACGTTGGGTGACTTGACTAATCCCGAAACTGGTGCTCCTGAAATCCGGGAATTTGTAGCCAAATGGGAACGTGCTACCGGTAAGAACCCTGCTATTTGTGAGATAGCACAGGATGACACTAAACGCGAGAAGATTGAGAAAGGTCTAGGACTCGATAAAGTCACACCTATTGAACCAGGCTCATATAACCCCGATTATTGTATATTATCTGAAAGCAAAAAAGGGTATAAGAAAGAGCAATTGTATTTATTCGGCCGAGATGTGCTAGGTATTAATTATAAGAGTATGTTGAAAGAAAGCAATACTATTATGAAGAAAGAAGAACTATGCGAATTAATTAATCAAAAAATCAGGGATATGAAGAAGGCTGAAATATTAGCAGCTGCCGGGACTATGGACCCAGAGAAACTCAAGGAATTGCATCAGACTATATATACTAAAGACCCGGCATTGTGTATGAAAGGCCCTACAAAAGGTGGTTATAAACTCACCGAATTGCGTGATATGGCGATAACTTATTTCGGGCTGTCACAAGCCGAAGCTGATAAATTGGATAAACAAGGTATGTGCTCTCATATTACTAAAGCTATTGGGTTAGCAATTAAATTCGATGCGGATGGTTCAGACCCAGGTAGTGGTTCGGGTGATGAAACTGGTATACCTGATAGTGAAATATACCCTTCTGATCGCAACATTGAATTATGTGCTCGTCCAACTAGCCGTGGTGGATTAAGTAGTAAGGATTTGAAGAAAATTGTTGGGACAAAATTGGGTATTGATATTACCGGAAAGAGTAAGGAAGAAATGTGTGAAATAATCAAACAAAAAATGATTGAAATCGCGAATGCACCTGAACCCAATGAAGCAGAACGCAAGAATTCCGCAACTGATGAATTACGTAAAGCACGTGTTGTAGAAGTACAGAAATCCGAAAAAGACACCGCTGCGATTGGCGAATTGGATTTGACAGATGTTGATAAGATTAATTTATAATCCCTAGATTGAATAGGGTTTTAAATACCTGGTACTAAGAATTTGGTGTCTTCGGGCTTAATATTCATTTTATCCCAACCGACAGTTTGAACACAGAAATCCAGGAGCTGTTTGCCCATTTTCTCTTTGGCAAATTCACGCATATAAAATTCCCTGGGTTTATAATTGGCGAAATTCTTTAGGAACCGTCCCAGGACCTCTTCAAAATCACCCGGTCGCTCATTAAATAATTCGCCGGACTCAGGGGTTACATATTTCCATCCGCCGGTAATATTATAATTGCCTAACACCGGCATATTATAACAAATGGCTTCAGTCATAACACGTGGACTGGCATCTAGTTTATTAGGGCAAAAGACGAACCGGCAGCGTTTATATTGTTGGATGAATTTGTCGTATTCCAAGAAATCGGTGAGTTCCATTAGATTGTGACATGCAGAGGGTATTTTGCAATTCACCCGGCCGATTAAAAGGCCTTTCAGGTGGAATTTATTACACATGATGTCTAGGCATTCTTGAGCTTGTTCCCAATTGCGGTTATAAGATTGCCATCCCTCTTCACACTTGTCATTATCTTTCAAGCAAACATAAATGAAATCAAATTCTTTTTTGGTAGTAGTATCAGGCTGATGTTTCTCATAATTGGCGAAATCACTTTCACTGAGTAGAATCTTGGGGAATTCACGTGGAATATATTCATCGGGTTTGCGAAAGCAATGACACCAGCCTTTAGTTAAATCGAAATAGTTATAAGTCCATGCCTTATGTTTGGGGTCATGAAGTACATCATGTGGATTACTAATAATACCGGGGAATTCACAATAACTGGAGATTCCCAGGAAATAGCAACCGGCGTCTTTCATCTTATTGTAATTCTCAATGCAGTCGTCACGGCTAAATGGATGTGTGATGAATACTATATTAGTACGCCGGCCTTTATCATCAAAGATATTCAGGAATGGGCGTTTGGCTTCTATCATTTTATTGGGTTCGGGTCCACTCGCGAATCCCTCTGCATGTCTGCTGACTACTCTGTATAACCATATTAATAGGACTACACCTAGCACTGCAAAAATTCCGCCAACAACTATGTTTCGCTGATGTGGAGTAGTATACCTATCTAGGACACTAGTGGATTGTTTCCTTATAGAACTCAATGAATTTGAAAGTGTACCAGAAGGCATTTTTTATATTATATATACCCGATAAGATATCTTTTCACGCTATTTTTTAATTTTATTATATATATTTATAATTATCAATAAACCCCCCGCTGCAAATAAACCAGCTTACTAATGAATTATTACTAATCGTTTACAATAAATCAGCTTAAAGCCACTCCCGGCCGAAAAGGGTAATACAAATTAGTGTAATATCATTTTTTAAACGCACACTTCATATATATTATCGCCCTCTGAAAATATGTCACTGACTGTTGAGCCATCCAAAGCGCAGGCCGCCACTACGATTTCTGTTGCAAACCATGTTATCCCTTGTCCTAATTTTGAGGAAGCACTTGACTTATCTTTAATGTCAGCCGAAATGGATATTGATTTGAAGACCTCTAAATCATTGTCTGGTAAACAATATATCCTAGCTATACCAATTACCCAGTTTTTCCGGAATGTCCGGAATATGTATTCTTTAGTGAATATTCTGAATGGGCAATCAATCATTAGTTTGCGGCTAATAGAATATTTCGTAGTAAACTATGTGCTGGAAAATAATACTTTTTTTGATATCAACCGGTACAATAAGTGCCCTGAATTTCTTGTCCGTAATTTGCGTGAAAAGGTATATTCCATCCCTGAAAATATGCAAGATTCAACACACATATTTACACCGCAAACTATTGATAAACACGCACAATTTAATTCACAAACCACACTTGATTTGGCCGCAAGTATTACCGCACAACAGTTAGCGTATAAGAAAGCTCGTGATGAAATCATTGCAGATATCAAAGCGAAAAATCCAGTGGCTACTTCTACTGTTTCGTCGGCTACCTGTGGTTCTAGTGTTAGTAAATCTAGGCAGGTATCTACCAAACCAGTAAAGAAACAGCCGATTACCCTCGAAACATTTTTTAGCCAACGTGCAATTACCGATCATACAGCAGCCCAGAAACTACACCAATTACAACTACAGACCAATCACTCCGGGACCACATCCACACAATCCATATCTAAAAATTTTGATAATTACATCATCGTTCATGATAATTATAAGTGCCAACTCAAGGAATATAATAAAAAGAATTTTGACCCATTTTGCCGTTGGAATCGTATCCGTATGTATTATGATAAGAATAAGTTCTTTTACACCACTATCGCTCAACTTAACTTTTTTAAATGGGCGATTGAAAAGCATATCCTAGACTATGTTATTGAAAACTTGGAGACGATTGAGAAGAGTATGAATGAATATGAGAAATCGGTGAAGGCCGAGAAACAACTCCGTAAAGCCCGGCAATTACTGGAGAAGACTGGTGCCACGGAACAAGCTAATCCTAGTAGGGAGGCCGCTACTACCGAAAGTGTTGAAGGACAAAATCAAGATTTGACACGCGAACAAGTAGAATCAGGGGATGAAGATACCAATGATGCCTATGAAGGTATTACTAATGGGACTACCTCAAATGATAATGAACTGTTGCCGATATCATTGTTATCTACACGCAAGACTATTAAGAAAAACATAGTGCTAGGTAATCCGGAAAGTAAAAGTGTGGTGAAAAATAGGCGTAAAAAAGAGTTCACGAAAACCAATAGATCTATACTTTTGTTTAATGCGTTTAAAATCGTTTCGTTTGACTAAATAAATTTGTTGTGTTTTTTATTTTTTGTCGCTACCGCGCTCAATTTTTGCAATTGTCTTATTGATGTTCAAACCCGACTCCGAGCCTTTCATTAGCGAAGGGATATTCAATCCAGGTTCTGTGACCAGTCCGGTAGTATCACATCCATTTGCGAATCCACCATGCATCTTTTTCGACACTAATTTGATTTTTCGTCCGCGATGTAGTTTTGCTGTTTTCTTTGCGGGTGTTCCGGTTTGGTTTTTAAGTGTTTTAGCACGATGTTTAGGCTTTGATTGCTCTACAGGAGTTAAGCTAGGTATCATATTAAAAAAAACCATTTAATATTAGTAGTTTTCTGTTATATTTATTCTTTACCTAGATAATTGATTTTCTTAAATATAATTTCGTATTACTTATTCCAAAAAATAAATTTAATTGTGTGATATACGGATAAGTTATATGTAAATTCCTAACTGTACCGTTTAGCACCTAATTTAAGACCACCCTAACCGGGTGGTAAATAGGTGCTTGACTAGTAGAGGTTAGTATGGTCTTAAATACCATACTAGGTGGTATGATTAAATAACCTCTAGCACTTATTTTAGCTCCGGACGACTGTCATTCGGGTATGAATAAGTATTTGCTGAACCCGGAATGTATTTCATTTGGATTTCCTCCTGGTCGAAATCCAGCGTGTAGTCTATTTTGTAATAATACGGTTCAGCTAGGATATCAAACTTTCCTTGTGGTAAATCTTCATCTGACTTTTCAGGGATACCTTTAAAGAGTAATTTGAGTTTGGCTGGTTGCGAGTCACTAGGTTCGCCCTGCCGCAAAATCGCATTAACAAGTTTGCCCACCGACTTGGTGGAAAATATATTAATTAGTGCTCTGTCTGTCGTCAAATCTACTAGGAAATATGAATTACTATCCCAAATGAAACACCGGTGTTCCGTATTTGCAGAGTTTGTTGGAAATCGGATAATGGTATATTCACCGACTTTGTAAATTTCCGGTCCGGAATTATCATCTTTTTTTTGTAACTCTATGTTGTCTATATCGCAATTAATATCCAATTTGGTATTCATATAAGTAATTAGTTGGATGCAGAATTCTTGTGTTGTTCCGCTAGTAGCGCTAGCATGGCTCGTTTCACTAGTTTGGCTTTCGTCATCACTAGTATCTGTATGGCTAGTATTACTGCTACTATCGGAAGACATTTTGAATGTATCTAGGATGAGTTGATTGGTATTATTGGGTCGTTGTGTTATTTTGGTATATTAGGTATTCGCAATTTAAAACAATTTTCGTCTAGGTATATTCATAAGTGATACCTATATACACATAAAGGTTAGAATCCCAAAATAAGTAACCTAGTACCGCAAATGGAACAGAATAAAAACGAGTCTAAATCTAATGGTGAAACAAAACAAGAAAATTGCCCTGTATGTTTAGAAAATCCGGCTACTAAAACTACAAAATGCGAGCACAAATTCTGTTCCCCATGCCTAGATGCATGGTCGGCTGCAAATAATAGTTGCCCGCTTTGCCGTAGTAAGTTGAATAATAGTTTTATAGCTAGGTCAGATGACAATTATTCGTTGGATTATTTATCTGCGATAAATGGTAATTATTCGAGAATAGATACTATCCCAGACCTTGAGATAAGATTTCATCCAGATTTATTTGTAGAAGAACCATTTAGAAATGCCCCGATATTTAACACAAATAATTTGTCAGTGGTAATACCACGATGGCCTGCTGAATTAAGAGGGACGTATGTTAGACTTGAATTCCCTAGTATTTCAGATACCCAAGTTTCGGGCGAAATCTAGAATTAGAGTGAGTTTATTTTTTTGAAACAATTAATGTTAAAATGTTAATATATTAAAATCGCTAAGCACTGCAGCAAATATGAGTAATAATCTTTTCACTGACCGTATTAGTGTTTGGGCGGATACCCAAAAAATCGCTGCCGAAATACCTGAACCACCCGCGTCAGTTAAAATACACTATGACCCGGGTTATTCGGCCCAGAAAACCTTTGCCAAATCTGAAATCCGGTTTTTCGATATGGATTGTATTGATTGCGCCCTAGCACACTCACCGGATGCAGTCATACTTAATTTAGCGGATGACAATTTTCCTGGTGGATGTGTCGCACTCGGCGCCGGCGCCCAAGAAGAAGCAGTTTTCCGCCGGACTAACTATTGTTCCTCACTCAAATTCCCGCAACCTAATAATAATTTATATCCTATCCGGGATGGGGAAACCATTTATTCTCCTGAAATTTCGGTTATTAAAACCAGTGAAGCAGACGGGTGGCAATTAATACCTACCGCGAACCGACCTAAAGTCGCATTTATTGCTTGCCCGGGATTAAAATACCCTAATACCGAATTAGTGGATGGGGAACCTAGACTTACTCCTGTTGATATCGACAGATTAAAAAATAAAATCCGGGTAATTATCCAGACGGCCGCAAAATTCGGGCATCAAACTGTGATATTAGGCGCGTTAGGTTGTGGTGCTTGGCGTAATCCTATAAAACATGTTGCCGAAATATTTCATGAATTACTACTCGGAGAACTTGCGGGTAATATCCAACGATATTACTTTGCGATACTTACTACCGATGACCGGAATTCTATAATGCGTAATAGGGGTAATTCAGCTACCCGGCGCACTATTGATATTTTCCGGGAGGTTTTTTCAGTGGTTTAATAAGTTTGTTATTTCTTTTGTGTTTTTGTAGATTGTTTTTTAGTATGTTTCAAAGTCAGCCGTTTATTACTAATCATTGGTGTTTCAACAACTGTTGTTAATCCTGGTTCATATTTGGCGATTTTATTAGTTAATTGTCTTATTATATGGTCTTTGTATTTGTCTAAGTGCTTCTCGAGTTGTATAAAATAAGTGCGGACTTGGTCGGCTTTTTTGGTTCTTGATACCATACACAATCTTTTAAAACATGTTGGTGTCAGCAATATTTTTTCTGTTTTTTGTCCTTGTTCTGGTTGTTCAACCTTAATTATGTAATCGAGACTTTCAGTGTATGATTTTAACAAAGTCTTTTTTAATGTTGCTTTAGTAGTTCTTAACCATTTTGCTACTTGCTCTAAGTCAATAATAAAATCATCAGTTTTTATATCTGGATTACTTATTTCGTAAAAATCATCAATGAATGATTTATTAATTGATGAGTAAGTTTTTAAATAAGTTTTGAAATCCATTTTAATAAAGTATTTAATAAATACATATATTTTTTGCTTTGTATCGTATGGCAGCTTATCCGTGGTTCATTTCATTTTACTATTTTATATTGCTGCCGAATAAAACATGTCCTAGCTGAGCTTTATATGCCTAGCTGGGCAAAACTTTTCAGGGGATGGTTGTTAGGTTGCTTAGCTAGGACAAATATTTTGTGGATTTAGATTTTTATATTGTGTTTTAGTATTTTATATTGCCGCCGAACAAAATATGACCTAGCTGAGTTTTATAACCTAGAACCCGGTAATTTTTTTGAGGAGATGATTATTATATTGCTTAGCTAGGTTATCGAACCAAGAAATCAAAAAATCTAACACGAAAAAAATGCCTAATTTGGCGGAAGCAATCACAGATTGCATTTTGCTTCAGCAAACACACAATGTTTGTTGTAATTAAGATTTCAACCTTTGCCGGGATTACATAATCTTTTTTGTGGCCAAGATACAGAATTCGTAGAATTCGCTTTGCGCCAGCAAACAAAACCATGGTATGTAACCGCGGCCAATCTCTGCCAGGTATCTAATCTTCTTATTCACGATTACACGTCATAAGTTTTGTCAGCCGGATAAATCATATTGGGAAACAAACTTTATCCAGATACAACAATCATTGTGTGCCCGCGAAATTTGGTGATTTTTGGCTATTAGGCTATAATCTGGACTACAAAACTTTTGTGGTGTAGCCCGCGAATAATATTTGTTATGGTAGGACAAATATATTGTGTGTTTTAGTATTTCATATTATGTTTTAACCATTTTATATTTCAACTGAATAATACTTATCCTAGCTGAGCTTTATAACCTAGAACCCGGTAAATAGTTTTGCAGGAGGTAATTATTGGGTTGCTTATCTAAGACACAAAAAATTGTTTTTATATTTTTTCTTATCACTTGGTTAAAAACTAATTACAACTTAGCCACCAATTTGAAACCGCTTATAATATCAATTCCGGGAAAATGGATAAAATAGGACAAACCATTAGTGATACTTGAGGGAAACTACTCTTAGAATTAGCGTCGCAACTGCAAAGTTGTCTCAAACATGAGCGGAATTGTGCTGAACTAACAACAGATGAGTATAACCGGAAATCATTAGATTTATACAACAAACAATCAGCCGAAATCCTAGACATCACATGCCGACTTAATCAATTAGCACTTGAGACATCGCAACACTTGGTAGAAAATCAAGAAATATTCGCGCTGAAAAAACAATTAGCTGACGCCCACGCTTATATTGCTAGGCTTGAAACACTGATATAACCATCCTATTTTTATCCTAGCACACAAAATAATTCCAGACCCACCTAAAAATATTATAGGACTTTGAATTATTCATTTTAACAGCTATGACAACATAACTAGACTAGACTAGACTATAAATCAATAAATAATATGGAAATACAAATATACACTAAACCTATCCTAACTAGACTTATGGAAACACAAAATGAGGATACTCCGGCATCGGAATGGACCTGTCCAATTTGCCA
>Ga0214923_10006921_pt1 | contig 12521 bp, 15 predicted proteins | sample LL1510_MetaG_FD_177993 | JGI IMG/M metagenome (GOLD analysis project Ga0214923, IMG submission 177993) | Freshwater microbial communities from Lake Lanier, Atlanta, Georgia, United States - LL-1510 | ecosystem: Environmental > Aquatic > Freshwater > Lake | place: USA: Georgia | collected...
TATTGTACACTTCAAAGAGTTGTTTAAGTTAGATGGAAAACCCACAGAAATTTCCCAAGATGATTTAGCCAGAAGAAATACTATAGCCAATATTCTAGCTGAATGGAAATTGGTTACTTTGGTTGATAAATCCAAAAGCGAGAGTCCTATAGCTCCAATCTCAACTATTAAGATAGTACCTCACAAAGAAAAGATTGAATGGAAGTTAGAAGCAAAGTATAATATAGGTAACTCTAAGAAAAAGGAGAATAAATCTCCAAAATAAAGTATCTATATTATGTTGGGTGTTTTTAAGTGTGTTCCTGAAGCTATAGTTCCTTCATACGCTACAAAATTTTCTGCTTGTTTTGATTTGCACTCCTGTATTCCTGCGGGTACAGTAGTTAAAGCAATAATTCCTACAGAAGTTACTTATAGAGGTAGTAGCACAGAAGATACTTGCACTCTAGTTTCAGATGAAAATGGATGTTTAATTATTCCTCCAAGAGCTAGAGTTTTAATTCCTACTGGTCTTAAATTTAATATTCCTCTTCACTGTTCTATTCGTTTGCATCCTAGATCAGGACTATCATTCAAAAATGGACTAATACTAGCAAATTGTGAAGGAGTAATAGACGAAGATTACGTTGATCAGGTGTTTATTATATTACATAACATTTCAAATGTTAGTGCTACTATCAAGCATGGTGATAGAGTGTGTCAAGCAGAGCTAGTTAGAGATAGTAGAGAACCAGTCAAAGAAATTTTACAAGAACCACAAAAGAAGACCGATAGAAGCGGTGGTTTTGGGTCAACTGGAGTTTAGTGATGCGAATATTGTGCATTTCAGATACTCATCAAAGACAGAATAGATTGAATTTAGTTGAGTGTGATGTTCTGTTAATAGCAGGAGATGTGTGTTCTTCGGGCGAAATTTGGCAGTTTGAGAATTTTATTAAGTGGTTAAAACGTGAATCTGAAAAGTTTAGAAAGGCTTATATAATCGCCGGTAATCATGACTGGTGTTTTATGAAAACCAAAACTCTTGCGCTAGATGTTTTAAAAGAGAATTTTGGTGATAAAGTAGAGTATTTGGAAGATTCTGAGTCTGTATTTGAAGGGCTAAAATTTTATGGTAGTCCTTGGCAACCAGAATTTAATCGTTGGGCATTTAATGTGCCTAGAGGTGAAAAATTAAAGAGCATTTGGGATAATATTCCTAACGATGTTGATGTATTGATAACTCATGGTCCACCTCATGGTATTGGTGATTTGGTTAGTAATGTTCATGTAGGTTGTGCAGATCTTTTTGAGCGAGTGAGAAGATTAGATCATTTATTTTTGCACGTTTTCGGACACATACATAGTGGTAATGGTCATTACACCAGTGAAGCTGCACCAAATGTTAATTTTTGTAATGCATCTATTTGTGATGAGCAGTATGAGCCTAGTAATATGGCTCATTTTGTACATTTAATTAATTTAGGTACTCATCACTTTATTACATGTTCTGAAATAGATTTAGGAATTAAAAATGACTAAGAAAACCGGCGAAGCAGGAAAATCTTTAATAAAAGAGTTTGAAGGATTCAGAGCCGTGGCTTATTTGTGTCCAGCGGATGTTGTTACTATTGGATATGGTACAACTAGAATTCGTGGAAAAGCAGTAAAATTGGGTATGAAAATAACTACAGAAGAAGCCGAAGTATTTTTGGAAGAAGATTTAAAGAGTTTTGAAAACGCCGTAAACCAAAATGTAAGCGTAGAATTAACACAAAATCAGTTTGACGCCTTGGTGTCTTTTGTGTATAATGTAGGAGCAGCTAATTTTAAAAAATCCACTTTGCTAAAAAAGATAAATGCCAATAAGTTGATTGAAGCTAGTGAAGAGTTTTTAAAATGGAATAAAGCCGGTGGTAAGAAACTTGCAGGTCTTACTCGCAGACGTGAAGCAGAGAAGAAATTATTTTTAATGGACTAATATGAATATAATGATAACTAGACTAATTACAGGCGAAGAAATTTTGGGTGAAGTTACTGCTTCTAATACCGACACTTGCACTATCAGCAATCCTACTCAAATAGCAGCGATGCAGAATCCTAATTCTAGCAAGGTTGATATTCATATGGGCCCTTTTGCTCCTCTTGCCGCAGACAAGAGTATTACCATTCAAGTTAGAAACATACTTTGTCAGTACGAACCTGTGATTGAAATCAAGAACAAGTATAACACTATGTTCGGTAGTGGAATTATTCTCCCTAAAAATGCTGGTCTAGCTACACTAGATTAAATTATATTCTTGATTTTTTAGTACAGATTTTGTACTATAGTTAAATGTCTGAACGATTTTACACAAATTGCACTTGCGTTGGCAACAACATTCTTTATAGAGGTGTTGAAAATGATAAGCGAATTAGTAAGAAGTTTACTTTTCGTCCTAGTCTTTTCATACCCACAGATAAACAAACAAAATGGAAAACACTAGATGGTAAATGCGTTGATAAGATACAGTTTGACGATATTAATGATGCCAAAGACTTCGTTAGAAAGTATGAGCATATCGATAATTTTACTTATTATGGAAACACCAAGTATCAGTATGTTCATATAGCAGATTCTTTTCCTGAGATGATCGATTATGATTTTTCTCAGATTGTTATTGCTAACATCGATATCGAGGTTGCATCTGAAGCCGGCTTTGCACCCGTAGAAAACCCATTTGAGCAAGTAATTGCTATCACAGTTGAGTGTCGTGGTACTTATGTTGTGTTTGGTTGTGGAGATTTTACTACTGAAAATCCGCAAGTAAAATACATCAAGTGCGATGATGAGATGGATTTGCTGAAGCGATTCATGACTCATTGGGAGCATATTGCTCCTGATGTGGTGACTGGATGGAACGTACAGTTTTATGATATTCCTTACCTTGTAAATCGCATTTCTAGATTGTTCAGCGACAAAGAAGCCAAGCGATTGTCACCATGGAAGTATCTTTCTACCAGATCTGCATATTACAAGGGACGCCAACAGCAAGTAGTAGAGCTTGTAGGCATATCAACACTAGATTACTTAGAGCTTTATGGCAAGTTTCAGCCCAAGCAAGAAAGTCAAAAACTAAACTACATCGCTCACGTTGAGCTAGGAGAAAAGAAGATTTCCTACGAAGAGTATGGGGATCTTCATACACTATACAAACAGAACTATCAAAAGTTTATCGAGTATAACATAAAAGACGTAGAGCTGGTTAAAAAGCTAGAAGAAAAGCTAAAGCTGATAGAAATGTGTGCAGCTTTGGCTTATGACGCTAAAGTTAATTTAACAGATGTGTTTGCTCAAGTTAGAATGTGGGATACCATCATATTTAATCATCTCAAGAAGCAAAACATAGTAATGCCTCGTTTAGTTGATAATGAAAAGAACGCTGACTATGCTGGCGCATATGTTAAAGAAGTTGTGCCTGGTATGTATGAGTGGGTTGTATCATTCGATTTGAACTCTCTTTATCCTAATTTGATTGCACAGTTTAATATTTCTCCTGAGTGTCTTATCACCGACAAGTATAGAAATGTTACTGTTCAATCACTATTGGACAAGTCCATGGATACCAAGGATTTGACTTCGGATAATATTAGTTTGGCTGCCAATGGACACTGCTTCAGCAACGATAAGATTGGCTTTTTGCCAGATATTCTTATGCGTATGTACGAAGATCGAAAGACGTATAAGAAGAAGATGATTGAATGTCAGAAAGAGCTTGAGAGAGTGAAAGAAGAATTACATCGCCGAGGATTATAATATGAAAAAATTTGAGCATATGTCTTTATTAGACCAAATCAAGTTCATATCAACTTTTGTGCAGATTCATAATCCTGATCATCACCTAGTAATAGAAAACTTGCTACATTTAGACAAAATAACCAATAAAACATATGTTACATTAAAATCTAAGATTGGTAATAATGTAAGAACTATTCAGTGGAGACATTTAAAGTATAGAGGTATAAAAAGTCCAAACAACGCCATGCAACCTGCAACACTATATCTGGCTCTGTTTAAAAATTTACAAACTAAAAAGATTCATCCAAAATTTGGCAATACAACATTTGTAAATTATACAGAGCGTTTTCATCATGCTTCTGCCACATGGAAATTTGAGGAGGTAATATATGAGAGAAAAGGTCCTCTTTCAGAAATACTTTCTTTGGAAAAGAAAATAGACTCAATCATGTGTCGATATAATATGCAACAACCGAACGTTGTAGATTTTACTTGGGGTGGTAAAACAGAAGTATTAAAACCTTTTATAGAAATCACCTCATTATATAATCACGGATGGAAACAGATTATAGATGTTTTTTCCTATAAAAGTATTTTTTCTTTAGATTAGTGTATCATGAATTCCTCACACATTAATTGGGGTCAATATTTTATGGGTGTCGCTCTGCTCGCATCGAAAAGAAGCAAAGATCCCAGCACACAAGTCGGCGCAGTAGTTGTTACTCCGGACAATAGAATAATTGGTGTAGGTTGGAACGGAATGCCTAAAGCTAAGTCGGGATGGGATAATGATTGGTCTCTTCCTTGGGGCAAAGAGTCGCAAGACCCTCTCGAAAACAAATATATGTACGTTGTTCATGCGGAGACTAATGCTATATTTCATGCTTCTGAGAGCGTTAAAGGTTGTACGATGTATTTGACTTGGTTTCCTTGTAGTGATTGTGCCAAATCCATAGCACAATCTGGTATCAAAAAGCTAGTATATTTGGATGAGTACACAACAGACAGATATCGAACAAGCATGGAAGGAGCCAAAAAAATTTTTCTGGTTGCCGGCATCGAGTGCGAACAATATTCGGAAAATAAAATATCAATAAAAATTGAATTCACTAAAAATTAGTGATACAGTAAAAATATATTGGCGAGTAATTCAGTGGAAGAATGTCTGCCTGTTAAGCAGATCGTCGTAGGTTCGATCCCTACCTCGCCAGCCATTTAATATAATATAATTATGAAAAGAACAAGTGCAATAAAACTTTGGAGATATAGAACCAAATTAAGAATGGTTGAGGCATTTGGTTCAAAATGTGGTATTTGTGGATACTCAAAATGTATCAAAGCACTAGAATTTCACCACTTAGATCCTTCTAAAAAAGATTTTTCGCCCGGCGCAGGCAGAGCCAGCTCAAAGTCTTGGGAGAAAATATGTATAGAATTAAGAAAGTGTGTAATGTTATGTGCAAATTGCCACAGAGAAGTTCATGCTAATATATTAAAAATACCTAAAAAAACTCCTAAATTTAACGAAAAATATTTTGATTATAGAGCTACCTTAAAACAAGATGAGCTTGATGATTGTCCTGTTTGTAATGGTAAAAAATTAAAATATAGAAAAACCTGTTCTTTATCATGTGCGAGTCAATATCGTTTTAGAGTTGATTGGGATTCTGTAGATTTAAAAAAATTAAAACAGCAAGGAATGACCAATATAGCTATTGGAGATCTTTTAGGAGTATCAGACGTGGCTGTTAGAAAAAGATTAATAAAATTAGGTTTATTCGAGAAATTTAAATATCAACACCAAAATTCTAAAATAATTCATAAAAAGAAATCGTCGTGATATTTTTTACAGCAGATACACATTTTGGTCACAGTAACATAATAAATTATTGTGATCGTCCTTTCACATCTAAAGAAGAACATGATGCTGCTCTAATAGAAAGATGGAACTCTGTAGTAAAACCTGGAGATATTGTATATCATCTAGGAGATTTCGGATTTGGCTCATCACAATATCTAAAAAGTATCTGTGATCGTCTTAGAGGACAAATAAATCTAATACGAGGCAATCACGACAAGAATATAAGTCAAATTCAATCAAGATTTGGTCTTGTAAAAGATGTTCATCTTCTAGAAACAAAACTAATGGATAAAAAGCTAAAAATCTTTATGTCACATTATCCTCACAGAAGTTGGATACATAAGCCTAGAGATGCGTATCATCTTTTTGGTCATGTTCATGGAAATATGGGTCCATTTGGTCTTTCTTTTGATGTTGGTGTCGATTGCTGGAATTATACACCGCTTTCAATCGAGCAAGTGCATACGCACATAGAGCAAAATCTAATGCCTGCTTGGGTAGAAGAAAAACAAAAGCATAAAAATGTTGATGTCATAGAAAAATAGGTATATACTGTTGTATCTATGACTCAAGATTTGTCCAAACTCTCTGACATCGAACTAAAAGCCTACGCTAGAAAACTTACGTTTGATATTTCAAAGTATCATAACTTTCAGCTTACAAAAAAGATTCAGCTAAACTCTGCCTATGGTGCCATGGGTAATCAATACTTTCGTTTTTACGATATTCGTTTGGCTGAAGCTGTTACACTTTCGGGTCAGTTAGTGATTCAGTGGCTTGCCAAAGATATCAACAAGTATCTTAATACGTTGCTCAAAACTTCAGATATCGATTATGTGATTGCCATTGACACAGATTCCATATATCTAAATCTTAAACAGCTTGTGGAGATGGTGTACAAAGACAAGTTGCCTGATGATAAGTCCAAGATAGTTGATTTCTTAGATAAGGTTGCGGAAGAAAAGATACAAAAGGTAATCGATAAGAGCTGTCAAGAGCTTAGACAATATTTAAATGCTCGCTCCCAAAAGATGCAGATGAAGCGAGAGTCTATTGCTGACAAAGCAATTTGGACAGCCAAGAAACGATACATTCTTAATGTATATGACTCTGAAGGTGTTCGCTACGAAACACCAAAGTTAAAGATTCAAGGTATTGAAGCTGTCAAATCATCCACTCCTGAAGTATGTCGTCAAAAGATTAAAGACGCTATCAAGCTGATACTTACCAAAACACAAACAGATTTGCATCAGTACATAAACACATTCAAAGAACAATTCAAGCAGTTATCACCAGAGTTTGTGGCCTTTCCACGAGGATGTAATGGTATTGGAACTTATTCTGATTCTAAATCCATTTACAAGAAAGGAACACCAATACATGTTCGTGGTGCCTTGGTTTATAATCGTCTCATAAAAGACAACAAATTGGACAAAAAATATCCTTGCATCCACGAAGGTGATAAGATAAAATTTATATACTTGAGAGAGCCTAATCCAGTACAAGAAAATGTTATTACAATGAGTGAAGAAGGTTTGCCGCAAGAGCTAAATCTACACAAGTATGTTGACTATGAGTTGCAGTTTGAAAAGACATTTGTTGATCCTCTCAAGATTATTCTTGATGCAATCAACTGGTCAACCAAGAAAACCATGAGCTTTGATGATTTATAGGAGATAGACTATGGCAAAAAATAATCCGTTTAGTGATGTGTTAAAGGTATTGGAGAATGAATATGCGGCTGTCGCCGAGGATGGCACTTCTGCTGATGTTGTGGGTTTTATTGATACTGGTTCGTATGCATTGAACGCACTTTATTCAGGTAGCATTTTTAAAGGAATGCCAGCTAATAAAATTAGCGCACTTGCTGGTGAAGAAGCCACAGGTAAGACATTCTTTGCTCTTGGAATTATCAAGAATTTTTTGGATACTAACGATAAAGCTCTTAGCATTGTTTTTGAGTCCGAAGGCTCAGTTACGAAAGAAATCTTAGAGTCTCGTGGCGTTGACACCAAGCGTGTTCTAATCGTACCTGTAGAGACAATTCAACAGTTTAAGACACAAGCCTTACGAGTTGTGGAAAATCATCTTAGTGTAGCTGAGAAAGATCGTAGACCTCTTATGATGTGTTTGGATTCTTTGGGTATGTTATCTACAACCAAAGAAATGACGGATTCTGGAACTGGTAAAGAAGTAAAAGATATGACCAGAACCGCAGAAATTAAGGCAGCATTTCGTGTTCTTACACTGAAGTTGAGCAAAGCAAAGATTCCTCTTCTTGTTACTAATCACGTTTATCAAACTATGGGAATGTTTCCTACCAAAGAGATGGGTGGAGGAGGTGGACTCAAGTACGCCGCAAACAACATTATTGCTCTTTCTAAGTCCAAGAACAAAGATGCTGACGGTACGGTAACAGGAATTTTTATTCGCTGTAAGAATCTAAAGTCTCGACTAACAAAAGAAAACACCGAAACCAGTGTCATGCTTTCTTATGATCGAGGACTAGATAGATACTATGGTCTAATTGATCTTGCAATCGAACATGGAATTTTTAAGAAAATTTCCACTAAGATTGAAGTCTCAGATGGTAAGACTGTATTTGAAAAGCAAATTATCAACAACCCCGAAAAGTTCTTTACCGATGATGTGCTTCAGAGAATAGATGCAGCAGCTCAAAAAGAGTTTAGCTACGGTACGGGCGGTGTTGATACCGAAGATGTAGTAGAGGAAATACTAAATGACGCTCATTGATGGTATTAAAGAAAAGTATCGAATCGTTTTTGATCCACAAGATGCTAAAAAGTGGTGTGTTGAGCTTTTAGCTCCATGTGATCCTTTCCATGGAGTTATAGTGTCTTTTGGTGAATTTAGTATTAAAAAGGACGGAGAAAATGAGTCTAATCCCAAATTTTCATTTCAAACCGAAATCATCTATGTACCAGAAAGACTCAAAGATGTAACTTTTCCTGATGAGGAAGAGGATAAAATGCAAACTTTACTTGCACAAATACTGCTTGATATTATAGAATCAAATGCTCATAGAGCTAGAGCAGAAGATGGTAAGTTATATCTTGAGTTGATTAAAAATGACTGATGATAGAATTGAAACTCTAATACTAAGCAATTTACTCTTTGATGAAAGCTACACACGAAGAGTTTTGCCTTTCATAAAATCCGAATACTTTGCTGATGAAGCAGAAAAGCAAGTTTATGAGAAGATATCTAATTTTGTAATTAAGTATGATTCTCTTCCTTCAAAAGAAGCTCTAATAATATCTGTAGTAAATGATAATCAATTAGTAGATTCTGTAGAAAAGACTTGTAAAGACATAATAACTTCTTTAGAGCATCATAAGATAGATTCTCGATGGATGTTAGACGAGACTGAAACTTGGTGTAAAGATCGAGCCATGTATTTGGCTCTTATGCATAGTATTAAGATTGCAGATGATAAAAAGGGAAAATTAAGCAGAGGTATAATTCCTAAGTTATTAACAGATGCATTAAGTGTTTCTTTTGATCCTAATGTTGGACATAGTTATTTGGACGACACAGATTCCAGATACGAGTTTTATCACAAAGTAGAAGAAAAGTTTACGTTCGATCTTGATTGTATGAACAAGATCACTAAGAATGGTGTTCCTAGAAAGACGTTGAATGTTATCTTGGCTGGTACAGCAGTAGGAAAATCTCTGGCTCTTTGTCACATGGCCGCCAGCTATTTTATGTCCGGTAAAAATGTGTTATACATTACTCTGGAAATGGCTGAAGCTAGAATAGCGGAACGTATAGACGCCAATCTATTGAATATATCTTTACAAGATTTGCAATCCATTTCTAAGGATATGTACGATAGAAAAATTGAAGCAATCAAAAGTAAAACTGTAGGTCGAATGATCATCAAAGAGTATCCTACGGCAACGGCTAACGTAACACACTTTCGTTCACTATTGAATGAGCTATATTTAAAAAAGAATTTTGTTCCTGATATAATTTTTGTAGATTACTTGAACATAGCAGCCTCAGCCAGAATTAATAACTCTAATCATGTAAACAGTTACACTTATGTAAAAAGTATTGCGGAAGAGTTTAGAGGATTGGCTGTCGAGTTTAATGTTCCTTTGTGGACTGCAACACAAACAAATAGACAGGGATTTGTTTCAAGTGATATAGGTCTTGAGAATACATCTGAGTCATTTGGACTTCCAGCAACCGCCGATTTTATGATTGCGCTTTCTACAACAGAAGAGCTTGAAAAGATGGGACAGATTCTGGTGAAGCAACTAAAGAATCGTTACAATGACATCTCTACACTACGACGATTTGTTGTTGGAATTGATAGATCAAAAATGCGATTGTTTGACTTAGATGATTCTGCTCAAAAAGAGCTAGTAGATACGGATATGAAAGATAAAAAGGACACATCCGCATTTGACAAGTCTAAATTTGGATCTGCTATGTTAGCTGAACGAAAAGACGTGGATGATTTCAAGTGGTGAAATATATGGTGTCCAAAACAGAAAGAGTAGTTTTAGCTATACTAGCATTAATAATATCCATAATTCTTAGTAATATTACTCATAGATAGTGTGGCATAAATACTTGGTTGTGTGAAAGTGTGACAGCCAATGAGAACATTTAAACAGTTTATAATTGAATCTGCCAGTAAAAATACTCATCTTGAACATTTGGAAGATGAGATATTTAATGGTGGAATTAATGGCACCAGAAAAGCTCTGGACTTTTTGCGAGGTCTGAGAGACATGCTCAAAGGCTCTTCAAAATCTTCCGTAAATGTTACAGTAAAATGGGATGGAGCACCATCCATAATTTGTGGAATAAACCCAGAAAACAAAAAGTTTTTTGTAGCCACCAAAGCTGCGTTCAATAAAGATCCAAAATTAAATTATACTCATGCTGATATAGACAAGAATCATGCAGGTGCTGGTACCCTAATCGATAAGCTAAAACTTGCTCTTGATTCGCTATCTACCGCAGGAATAAAGGGTATCATACAAGGCGATATTCTGTTCACCAGAACTAGCTTGCAAAGAAAAGAAATTAATGGTGAGCAATTTTTAACATTTACTCCTAACACTATCACATATGCAGTACCGGCAGATTCTCAACTAGCGCATGAGATGAGCATGGCTAACATAGGTGTTGTGTTTCATACTTCATATTCTGGTAGTAAAATAGCCAATTTAAAAGCAACATTTAATGCAAACATCTCTGGGCTTAAAAAAACCCCTTCTGCGTGGATAACTGATGCAACATTTAGAGATGAAAGTGGTTCTGCAACACTCACCAAAGATGAGACGGACTACGTTTCTGTTCGCTTGAGTGAAATAGGTAGATTGTTCAATCAAATGGATTCTACAAGCATTAATAAGATAGTTTCTGATGCTGAGTTAATTTTAATGGTAAAGACCTATATTAACACCAAAGTTAGAGTTGGAGAAAACATAACTGGTACCAAAAAATATGCCAAGGGTCTTATCACGTTCATTAAAGAGCGATATCAAAAAGAAATAGACAAACTAAAAACTGACAGAGGAAAAGAAGGACGAAAATTAAAGTTAAAAGAAATAGTGTCTTTTATAAACACACATCAAGATCAGTTTATTATCATGTTTATGATTGCTGCTTTGATGGCCGATGTTAAAGGTGTGTTTTTGAAGAAATTAAGAAAAGTCAATTCAGTTGGAACATTTCTAGAAACTCCAGAAGGATTTAAAGTAACATCACCTGAAGGGTTTGTGGCTGTAGATCAGATGGGTTCTGCGGTGAAGCTAGTTGATAGATTGGAGTTTAGTAGAGCTAACTTTACACAAACAAAGAATTGGTAAGATATGTTTGAATATTCGGCAAAAGTTTTAGAAGTTATTGATGGTGATACTATTGACGTTTCAATAGATTTAGGATTTAATGTGCTACATACAATACGAGTTAGACTTTATGGTATTAATACACCAGAAACTCGCACAAAAAATAAAGAAGAAAAGCAAAAAGGACTAAAAGCAAAAGAGCGTCTAAAAGAGCTGATAGAAGGTAAGATAGTAACTATCAAAACACAGAAAGACGACACAGAAAAGTTTGGAAGATACTTAGGAATTATATTCTTAAATAATAACAATATAAATGAAACATTGATTTCAGAAGGTCATGCTATAGAATACTTTGGAGGAAAAAGATAGTTATGAAACGATTAAAACAAATTTTGGCAGAAGGTAAATACACACAAAAACAGCCTTGGGCTCTTGTTGACACGTCTGCAAATAATAAAATTATTGCCACCGCTTCTGATGAGGCTGGAGTTAAACGCAGCATATCATCAGCACATCTTCCTCCACTCAGAGTTAAAGATAAAAGCACACTCAAGATTGTTAAGATGAAAAAGCCTCAGCAAGCTGGAGAAATGCTAAAATCTGATAATCTTGTTGAGTCAAAAGATACTCTTAAAATTGGTGATAAAATACGAACAAAACTGGGTGGTCAAACTCCTGGTATTATTACTAAAATTGAAGGTGATAAGATTTATTTTGATCATGCAACCGCAAAATACGACACTGTGTGGTCTGGTGCAAAGGGAAAACCTAAACAGTATGTAGCTCATAGAAGCAACGTAGTGAAAGAAGAAATAAACGAAGCATTTTCAAAAGATCAACTTGCGGTTCTAAAGAAAGAATACGGAACACTACAAAAAATGGATGTTACATCCAATTCGTATAAAAAATTGATTGCTTTGTTAAACAATTTACCGCAGTCTCATCTAAAAAGTCTTGTTGATGCTGACATTAAGTTTGTGTCAAAACTTGCAAAAAATCGTTTAAAAGAAGAGACAGAAATTGACGAGCGATGTTGGGATGGATACAAACCAACTCCAGGTAAGAAACCCTA
>Ga0214923_10006922_pt1 | contig 12521 bp, 9 predicted proteins | sample LL1510_MetaG_FD_177993 | JGI IMG/M metagenome (GOLD analysis project Ga0214923, IMG submission 177993) | Freshwater microbial communities from Lake Lanier, Atlanta, Georgia, United States - LL-1510 | ecosystem: Environmental > Aquatic > Freshwater > Lake | place: USA: Georgia | collected 2015-10-15
ATAAATAATTTTTCAGAGGCAATATTTTTATTAAGATAACCAGCTTGTAAAAGTTCTTCTCGATATTTTTCTGGAACATCTTTATTGTTAATAAAGACTTTTGTTTCTTTTTCTGGTATAATATGTTTTTCAGTATGTCTAATAATTAATTTATCATTTGTTGTTAAATCTTTTGCATCTTTCCATATATATTTTCCTTCATTAACAACTAGAAAAGGATGTTCTGGTGTTGCTTTAATAATTCTACCACTTTGAGTTTTAATTTTCAATAATTTATCAGGCATTTTTCCAAATTTATTAAATGTGAAAGATGGTTCTTGTTTTAATGTTTGTGGATTAATAGATGTAACATAATCTTTATCAACAATATCTTTAATTAATTTAGTATCCATACCATTTCCAAGTAATACTTCTGAGTCTCCTGTTAAACACAGGAACTGGGTTTGTAGATTTTGAACGAGCCGAATAGATGTTACTTTTGTTGTAGATGAATCTAATGATGGTGCCATAACTCTCCTCAAATAAGAAATAGCTTGAACCCAAGATAATCTTTGTAATGATTGAGCAACACCTTTTTTAGTTTTATTCATACCCCAAATACCTGTAGCTAAAGCAGTTTTAATACCTTGTTCAATAACAGCTGGTTTAATTTGATTTAGTACATTGATTGGTGTTTCATCAGATTGATTTTTCTTTGCAAATAATTTACCAATTTCATTTAACATTTTCTTCCAATTTTGTCTAAATAATTGTCCAATAAGAATACCTGGTGTTTCAACACGTTTATTTTGTAGAGCATCTCTATCATCTGCATCAACTCTACCTAACCAAACATTAAGTAATTTATTAACCATGTGTCCGAGATATAATATTTTCTTAGGAATATCTTCACCTAAATGAGGTAAAAAGTCTTGTCTAAGAATCTTTTCTAACATCATTCTTTTTTGAATTTTTGCTAGTTCTTCATCGGATTGTGATATCATTCTGTTACGTCTTAATTTAGTTATTAAGAATTCAATTGCTTCTTCACGAGTTCTAATTGGAATATTATTATCATCACATGAATAGTCCATAGAAGCACGAAGTAAGTTAATCATTTTAACATCATCCAAGTCATATGTAATTTTTGAAATAATATCTTGGTCTGATTCAACACCGAATGCTCTAAATAATACGAATAATGGAATATCAACTAACGATGAAGTAGTTACTGTTAATTCGTCGTATTTTCTATTTTTAATAGTAATAATTTGAAGATTATCAGACCAATCATTTTTTCTGGAATTAATTTGTGCAATATAAACAAGACCATTCGAAAATGTTGGTTCTTTTTTAGTGAAAATAAGTGTTTTATTATCAACCATTTTTTCAATCGACATAACTATTTTTTCTTGACCATTTACAATAAAATATCCACCTGGATCATATCTACATTCGCCATGTAAATCTTTCTTAATTTGTGTTGAACAATATTTTGATTTAACCATTACTGGAATATTAGCAATTGCAACATCTTTTTCAACATCACTAATTTCGTTAATTATTTTTTCACCAGTAACAACATCTACTTTTTCTAGTACTTGAACAAGGTCGACTACAACTGTTGCAAAGTAATTTAAATGGTTCTTTCTTGCGTTACTTGGAAATTTAATTTCATTATCATTATCAAAAGTTGGTGGTTTAATTCTAATATTTGAACATTTAAAACCATGTAAATAAATAGTATCTTTTATCACATTTTGATAAAAATAATTTGGTTCTTGAATAAGACAATATGGTATTATTTCCTCAACCAGTTGGTTATACGATGCAAATAAATGCTCATATAAAATCTTCGGTTGTTTGTAATACAAGTCAATTACTTTATCTATATCTTCTTGAGAAACCTTATAATCGGACATTAAGTACAATGATATAATCTTTTTAAATATTTTTATCAAATTTTTTGATAAAAATAATTAATTTTTATTTATTAGAGTATTTAAAAAATTTTCTCTTAATTCTTTTTGTGAAGGCTTTTTATTTATAGGTTCTACGGGGATTATTAATTTGAGTGAATATTTTAGTAATAAATTAAATATATATATGTACACTCTATTTTTAAGTTGCAAATAATAATTATTTATTTTTTCTAAAAATGTAATAAATAAATTTGGAAGATAATAACATCTTAAATTTAATATTCCTAAATTAATATAAATAATTACTAATTCACAAAATGAAATTAACCAATATATAAAAAAATTTATTTGAGTTGGATTATTTAGTAAATAAGGTTTATTATAACTATAAAAAACATATGTACCCAAAATCAATGATATATTAAATAGTGTAAACCAATTAAAATATATAAATATAAAGAGTATAAATAGTATTTTTAAAAATTCCATTATTAATATTATATTCTAGTTCTTAAATATATTATAGTTTTTTATCTAAAATGAATAATGGCTTTTTATACCAAAACATTAATTCATTATCATAATGTGATAATACATTTTCAGTAATATATACATTATTAATAATGTTCTATATTATTTTGATTTATTTAATATTTGATTAAATTTTTAATTCACATATATAATATTTTTATCATTATATTAATGTATAAAATAATTTTAAGTTTAACTGCTCATGAAAATATAAAATGTTTATATGATTTAATAGATAATATTAAAAAAGCATTTAAAAATTATGATATTTTGATATTATTATCATTAACTCAAAGTTTATATAATGTATTTAATAATATATATGATTTTGTTAAAATAGTAACAAACCGCCCTGATAATTTACGCATACATACAAATATTAATTTATTTTACCAACACATATTAAATATGAAATACATATATGAAAATAATATAAAATATGATTATTTTTGGTTTGTTGCTTCCAATGAAATGTTTATAAAAATAATCCCACCTGATTTTATTGATGTGTATGGTCTTAAAATTATTGATGAAAAAAAGCCAATTAATGATATAGATTATAATATATATTATCATAAATTTATTAAAGATAGTTTGAAGTGTGTTCATTTAAGTAAATGTATAAAAGATACACATTTTATTGATTATTTATATAAAAATAAATTTATATTATATTGGCATCAACACGAAGGATTGGTACTAGAATCTAGTTTAGTATTAAAAATATTTAATGAATATAATGAAAATAAATTATATGAAAAAGCAGTATTCAATGATTATTTTATGGAAGAATTTTTCATGAGTACCTATATTTTAAATAAGTATAATATTTATAATAACATGATTGAATTTTGTTTCAGATATAATGAAAGTATAAAAATAAAAAGAGGAGAAACTATTAATTATGAACGAATTGAAAAACATTTATTAAATTCACATGTATCAATTAAACCAGTAAAGCGCAGATATAAAGACCCTTTGAGAACTTTAATAAGAAATAAAATATAACTATTCTTAAAAAATATCATAAATTAACATATTTTCTGTTTCTTCATTATTTGAAACAATTTTATTGTCCATTTTTCCTTTAGATAAATATTTAAATTCAAATCTTTGATATTTATTTAATTTTTCATTTATAATAAAATACCAAAATGGTACTGTATAATTATAACTACGAAGTCTCTCTTTCATATCTTCTTTATTGTATTCATCAATAACTGCATTTGCATTTAATAGAATTGGACTAATTTTAGAAACACCATAATTAGAAAAATATATATTATCAATTTTATAAATATATTTAATACTTAATAAATTAAATAATAATTTGATAAAATAGAAAGGTAAAAATGATATTAAATATAATACTGTATTATTATAAAATTTATATTTATTTACTTCAACTGATTTTAAAGTTACAAAATTTCTAACAAAAATTTCCCTTAATGGAATCAAAAACTGCATTACATTTTATGATAAATATTTTTTAAATAGTATTAGTTTAAAGAAAACTCGTATTAATTAATTAATGGAAACATTAACTATAAAAACAAAATTACCAAGAGAATGGTGTTTATGGATGCATCAAGATAAAGATAATTGGAAAATAGATGGTTTTAAAAATCTCTATACAATGTCAACTGTTGAAGATTTTTGGCAATTATATAATAATTGGGATAAAATAGGAACAATAAATCATAAACATTATTTTTTAATGCAAAAAAATATAGGCCCTATTTGGGAAGACCCACAAAATAAAACAGGTGGTTGTTGGTCTTTCAAAGTTCACGAAAATCAATCACAAGAATTATGGGATGATTTATCCACTTATTTAGTTACTGAAAATTTATCATCTAAAAGCAATGAACTAACTGGTTTATCTATATGTTTAAAAAAGAATAACTATAGTGTTGTTAAAATTTGGAATAAAAACAGTAAAGAAAACACATTATCATTACTAAATGAAAATATATTAAAAAAATGGGGTATGGATATAATTTATATAGCACATATACCAGAATAATTTTAAGGTTTTTACAAATTATATATATATATTAATATATATATGAAAATTGGTTATTTTATTATTCCTTCAAATACTGAATTTATTTTAAATTCCGAACTTCATATTAAATATGTTATGAAATTATTGGGACAAAATTCAGGAAATTTATTATTTTCAAATGCAATATTAACATTTCTTGATAAAACTAATATTATTGAAAATGTTGAATTAAATAAAGAACAAAATTATTATGATGTTATAATATTTCCATTTGCTAATTTAATCAATCCTAAAGTAGCCGATAGTTATATTATATATTTAACAAAGATAATTAATAAGTTTACATGTCCTTTTTTAACATTTGGATTAGGTACACAAATTTATTACGATGATTATATTAAAAATCCACAATTATTATCTGATATCTTGAAAAATTTTTTAAAAATATTATCTTTAAAATGTAATAATATTTTCATTAGATGTGAGAATACTAAAATGATATTGAATTCACTTAATATATATAATATAACTGTAACAGGATGTCCATCAATATTAACAAATACTAATTCTAAATTAGGTGATATTATTGAAAATAAAATTAAGTATTTTAAAAATAATATTTCAGAAATAAAAGCAATTGTATCACATCAAAATATAAGTACATCAAAAAAAATATTAAATATAGCAGGGAATTTAGACTTACCAATAATATTACAAGAAAATAGTGATGATTTACTTATTAAAATATTTTTAAAAAAGAATATTGATTCTTTAAATATGAAAAATTTAAAAATAGAAAATTTTCATTTTTTTTATAGACTAAAAGATTGGTTGGCTTTCATAGATAAATTTAATATCTTTTTCGGGTATAGAATTCATGGCACAATTATTAATATGATAAATGAAAATATTGGTATTACTATTTGTCACGATAGTAGAACAAAAGGCTTATGTGAATCAATGCATATACCACATATTATGGTGGAAGATTTTATTACAATGAATGAAAATACAATATATAATTATTTATTAGATAATATAAGTTTTGATAAAAATATTTTTAATGATAAACGTATTTATTTTGCAAAAACTTATTTAAATGAATTTGAAAAATACAATATTCCTTTATCAAATGTATTAAAAAATATAATTAATCAATCTATTAACGAAAAGACTATACATATTTCAACATTTCCAAATGATATAGAATTACCTATAAAATTACCGGATGATTTTGATGTATCAAATTATAAAAAATATAATAGTGATTTAAATAATATATCAGATATAGAGGCAATACTACATTATATAAGACACGGTAAATATGAAAATCGCGTATATAAATATAAAAATATTCCAGAAGATTTTAATGTATCAAATTATAAAAAATATAATGTAGATCTAAAAAATTACAGTGATATAGATGCAAAAAATCATTATGAACTTTACGGCTATAAAGAAAATCGTATATATAAATATAAAAATATTCCAGAAGATTTTAATGTATTAAAATATAAAAAATTAAATATAGACCTAAAAGATTATAGTGATATAGATGCAAAAAATCATTATGAACTTTATGGTTATAAAGAAAATAGAAAATACAAATACGAAAATATTCCAGAAGATTTTAATGTATTAAAATATAAAAAATTAAATAGTGATATAGATTCAAAAAATTATTACGAACTTTATAAAAAACGCTCAAAAAATTATTATGAACTTTCTATAAAATACAAAAATATTCCTCCAGATTTTGATGTATCAAATTATAAAAAATTAAATATAGATCTAAAAGATTATAGTGATATTGATGCAAAAAATCATTATGAACTTTTCGGTTATCAAGAAAATAGAAAATATAAATACGAAAATATTCCTCAAGATTTTGATGTATCAAATTATAAAAAATTAAATATAGATCTAAAAGATTATAGTGATATTGATGCAAAAAATCATTATGAACTTTATGGTTGTAAAGAACATCGTATATATAAATACAAAAATATTCCACAAGATTTTGATGTATCAAATTATAAAAAATTAAATATAGATCTAAAAGATTATAGTGATATTGATGCAAAAAATCATTATGAACTTTGTGGTTATAAAGAAAATAGAAAATATAAATACGAAAATATTCCACAAGATTTTGATGCAAAAGTATACAAAAAATTAAATATAAACTTGATAGATTATAGTGATATAAATGCAAAAAATCATTATGAACTTTTCGGTTATCAAGAAAATAGAAAATATAAATACGAAAATATTCCACAAGATTTTGATTCAAAAGTATACAAAAAATTACCAAGTGATGATGAAGAAAATAACAATTTTAATTATGAACAAGAACAACAATTATTTTTGAAACATTGGAATAATTTAAATAATAAATATATAGAAAAAGACAATAATACCATTTGTTTATTTCATTGTGGAAATATAAATATATTTAATGAAATAATAAGTAGTTTTTCTTGTATTTTAAAAATGAAATTAATAATTACATATTATAATGATGAATATACTAATATATTACAAAATATGAAAGAATTAAACATAATTAAATTAATACAAGTTATAAATAAAGGTGCAGACATAGGCCCATTTCTACTAAGTATAAAATTTCTATTAGAAAATAGTTACTTATACGATAATGAAACAAATTTTTTGAAAATTCATACAAAATCTACTAAAGATTGGTGTTATGATTTAATTGAAAATATTGTAAATTTTAAAAATAAAACATTTACGATCCCCGTTATATTTGGAAGTAATAAATATATTTATAATAATGAAAAAGGAGTAAATTATAATAGGATAATAGATATTATTAAAAGAAATACAAAATTTGATATTGAAGATATAAATAATTTTTTTGATTTATACTATAATGAATATTGTAGTGACACCAATAATATAAATAAATTTTTAGACTTGTATCCATCATTAGAATTTTATAAAAATTACGAACCAGATTTAAATGGAATAACAAATTTAGAGCATTGGCATACGTATGGTATATACGAATTTCATCGAAAAAGCAACGTAAATTATATAAAATCGTATGCAAAATATAAAAACAAATTTGTTGCCGGAACAATTTTTGGATTTAATAAATTATGGTTAGATTTATTTAAAAAATTCAATATAGAATTTGAATATTCTATTTTAGAAGAATATATAAAAAATTCTATTGAAACTAAAATCCATGCTTGGGAATATTTTTTTGGATTAATAACATATTTATATAAAGGTTTAATCATAGGAAATGTAAAAAATAAAATAGAAATGTATCCATATAGTTTTAATAAAAAATATATAAAATATTCTGTTATAAATCAACCATATAATAAATCAAAAATAGCAATTTTTTTAATTTTACCAAATGATAATCCAGATTCGGGAGGATATAGAAGTTTATTAAATTATATTAATATTTTAAATGAAGCGGGGTACGTTGTAGATATTTATTTTGGTGTAGCATGGAATGATATAGAAGTATTTGATAATGTAAATAATATAAATGATTATGGAATGCCAATATGTTCAAATTGGTTAGATTCAAAAGATATAAATATAATTTATAAATTAATTAATAATATTAAAAAATTTAATGAAATAAATATAAATAGTAATAATTATTATTTAGGTCTTAAATGTCAAAAAAAATATGATATACTCATTGCAAATGCTTGGCAAATAGCAGAAGCAGTTTATTTAAATAAAATCCATGCAAATCATTTATATTATATCATACAAGATAGAGAAGAATTATTTTATAATGATGAAACTTTAAAAAAAGCTGTTCTTAAAACATATCATAATGAGTTTAATTATTATTGTGTGACAAATTATTTAAGTAACTATTTTAAAACAATATATAATTTTAAAAATGTATTTGGAAGTTATTTAGGAATAAATACTGATATATACTATAATAAAAATATTAAAAGGGAAAATAGCGTTGTTATACCATATTATGGATCTGTTAAACCAACAAGATTACCTAACTTAGTATCTAATATAATTAAAAAGTTATCTGAAAACAACATAAAATGTTATGTATTCCCATTTAATTATCCGTATAAAAATAAAAATGTAATTAATTTAGGAACATTGTCAGTCACTGAATTAAATAATTTATATAATAATTGCAAAGTAGGTATTATTTTTAGTAATTCAAATCCATCTAGATTAGGCTTTGAAATGTATGGAAGTGGATTAAATGTAATTGAATACGATTCAGATTTTACAAAATATGATATTCCTGATAAATATTTCACAAAAATAAAAGACGAACAAAATATTTTATACATTGTAAATAATTTATTTAATAAAAAACATGATAATGGGTTTTTAAAAGAAATAACTAATCTAAATGATAAAACAAATTTTCTAGATTATATTAAAAAAGGATTATAAATTAATGAGATGCTCTTATTAATTTAATGTAACTAATTCATATAATCCATCCATAAATTTAATACGAATATTCCATCCTAAATCTTTTAATTTTTGGTTACTAATATAATAGCGTTGATCATTAAATGGTCTATCTTCGATATATGTAATCCATTCATCATAATCTTCGGTATTTTTAATCATTTTAATTAATATTTTCGCTACATTTATTACAGAGTATTCCATGTTTTCATCACATCCAATATTATATATTTCTCCAATTGAACCTTTTTCTAATATACATTCAAATGCAGTCGCAGTATCATAAGCATGTAAAAATGCTCTTACAGAAGTACCTTTTCCTTGAATAGTTACTTTTTTATCTTCTTTTAATAATTTTATAAACAATGGTATTATTTTTTCAGGGTATTGATTTGGTCCATATACATTATTTCCACGAGTTATAATTATAGGCATTTTATAAGAATGTGCATATGATTGAGCTAATAGTTCTGCACCTGCTTTTGTTGCTGCGTATGGATTAGTAGGGCATAATATAGAATGTTCTGTTTTATGTTTTTCATCAATTGAATTCATTGATTCGCCATAAACTTCATCCGTTGAAACATGAATAAATTTTTCTAATTTACCATATTTTCTCGAACATTCTAACAATGTATGAGTCCCAACTATATTATCATATGTAAATTTAATAGAATCTTCAAATGAATTTTGAACATGAGATTGTGCAGCAAAATGAATTACGTGTGTAATATTATATTCTTTTAATATATACATAACTAAATCTTTTTCACATAAGTTACCTTTTACAAATTTATAATTTTGTGAATTACGAATTGATTCATTGACATTTTTTTCATTTGCACAATAATACATTGTATCAATATTAATTAAATTATTTATTTTATTTTTTGGAAAATAATAATTTATAAAATTAGATCCAATAAATCCACAGCCACCAGTTATAAGCAAATTCATTTATATTATCTTAAAATACTAAATATAAAATTTATAGGTTAAAAATTATTTAACTTCTTTTTGTGATAAAACGAATTTAACTTCTCCAAGAGCAGCAACTGCATATTTAATAATTAATGGATAATCATTTTTAAGATATAATACTACTTGTGGTGATAAATTTGTACATTTAGTAAAAACATTTAACCATTTTAATGAAAAAACTCCTTGAACTATCTCATTTTTATTTTCTGTATTAATATCTATATTTAATCCCCCATTTGTTTCTGATATCTCAAAATCAGCGTCACATATGTCAGCTCCTTTTATTCCAAAAGATACTTTATTATTTGTACATTTTATTTCTAATTTTTCTGTAATTAATGACATATCTTTACAATATTTATGAAAATCAGAAGCTGGAAAATATGCAGCATAAGGAAATTGGATAGCATCTACTTCTATTTTCTCTTCATCTAAATCAGAAAGATTTAATCTAAATATTTTCTTTTCTTTTTTATCAGTATTTTCTAATATAATAATTAATTTATTTATATCTTCATCGTCTAACGCCCATGTCATTTTATCGAGATTTGACATACATTTTAATATAATTAATAAATTATTTAAATTAACACCAATTGTAATTTTATTTTTATTATAGGTATATTTATATTTATCAAATTTATTAGCATCTAATTTACTATAAACTAAAATAGTACCTGATTTATTTAATTCTTTCATTACCAACCCACCAACTTGTTTTTCTTTATCTTTTGTTTCAGATACAAGTTCAGTATCTTCTTCATCGGATTCAGATACAGACTTTTCCATATAATACGGAAAGAATGTAAATTTTACATCTGTTACAATAGAACTTATTGTATCAATTAGAATTTTTATAGCATTTGTTTGAGAAGTCTCTAATTCTAATATATAAACCATTAAATTAAATAGTTTAAAGTCTTTAAATCTTTTATTTAAAAATAATTTAAAAAAAAATATCTACAATGTTATATAATGTCCAATACATATAGACTAGTTAATCCTCATATTGAAGGAGAATTTAACGAAAGTACTAAAGCAAATAATTCAATGATTGCTGCCAAAAAATTCTATAAAAATTTATCACAACATTTTAATAATAATATTCCTAAATTCTATTTTACTATTCAAAAAGGGGGTTCTGGTACCGGTAAATACTATCATTTCGTTGTAAAAGAAGTTAAAGAAGACGATGAAGTCAAATTCAATGTTGAACCATATGTTATTTCTGATGACTTCAATCTAAAAACATTTGAAACTAAATTAAAAAATTTTAAATCAAAATTTACTCAAGCCGGTGGTAAAAAAGGTTCAAAGAAAACATCTAAAAAAGGTAAAAAACCAGCTAAACATTTAGATGATTCTTCCAGTGAATATAGTGATTCTTCTGAAGCTTTCTATCGTAGAGCTCAAACATATAAACCCGCTGTTGTTCCACCTTTATATTATTGGTGGTATGACCCAGGATTATATAAACTAGATTCGGTATTTATTCCTACATTTTATTCTTATGTAACACCTTATTTACAAATTACTTTATAATTTATTTTGATATAATAATTCAAAACTTTTAATCAATTCGTGAGTTATTTGATAATATAACTCATTATATTGCTCTTTCACTTCCCATTGTTGAAGATATTTAACTTCCAAGTTTAGAAGAAATTTATTAAATCCTTCTAAATTTGTCATAAGTCCATTATTAGTTTCAATAATAATATTACTATATTTTTTAAAAAAGAAATCAATATATTCCATTTTAGATCTATCATCTTTCCAAAGTACTAATTCTACCAAACCATCGAGAGGTGTTGTAAAATCATTTTTAATTAAATATGCATTTACTGCCATTTCAGAAAATGATAAATTACCAGTTACTCTTTCAAGATTATTTATTAGAAATACTTTAGGATCTTCCATTAATAGTTGTGTCTTATGTGTATTATATAATGATTTATATTGTTCATTAGTTCTATTTTTTGATAATGATAAAAAGTTTCCTTCTGTATTATCATTTGTAAAATGAATAATTAAAGGAGAACCAATTTTATTAAATTTCATAGAAATAATAGTTGGTGCATTTGCAAAAACTTCTCCATTAAAAAGTCCTTTATTAAAAATAATATGTTTAATAGTATTACTAAAATGTTCATCTAAAGACTCTAAATATTGAATATATTCATCAATAACATCAATCATATTTTTATAATGGTCTGGAATATTTGTTTTTTGAATATATTTATAATAATTGTAAGGACAAAATGATAATTCATTTAAACTTAATACTTTAACAAATTCAAAATATTCGTCTAATTTAGCAAGGTTTAAATAATAAACCCCATTTTTTTTAATAATATTATTTGTGTTCAATAAAGTCATTTTACCACTAATACAAAAAGGGTCAGAATTACCAAAAAATATTTGGTTAATTGTAGATAGTGGAATAATACGACCAATTTCTGGTTCTAATTGTGAATCTTTGTATAATATTGTTGAATAATCCATTAATTAATAATTATTTATATAAATTAAAGGATTTACAATTTTTTTATTATTCCATTTTTTGGAACACATAATATCTATTTAAAAATGAATATAATCTGCTTTCTTTATCTGGACCTTTCAAGTCACCATAAAATTTAACTACTTTT
>Ga0214923_10006923_pt1 | contig 12521 bp, 7 predicted proteins | sample LL1510_MetaG_FD_177993 | JGI IMG/M metagenome (GOLD analysis project Ga0214923, IMG submission 177993) | Freshwater microbial communities from Lake Lanier, Atlanta, Georgia, United States - LL-1510 | ecosystem: Environmental > Aquatic > Freshwater > Lake | place: USA: Georgia | collected 2015-10-15
GTATCTTATGAATCCTGATGAATCAATCGGGTTAACAGATGTTCACTCTAACGAATTTGATATATTATATAATAAATATATTGAAGAAGGTAAATATGTTCGAAAAATTAAAGCAACTGAATTATACCATAAAATATTAGAAGCACAATTAGAAACTGGAATGCCTTACATGTTATATAAGGATCATGCAAATAATAAATCTAATCAACAAAATTTAGGAACTATTAAGAATTCAAACCTTTGTAGCGAAATAATCGAGTATTCTTCACCAAATGAAATTGCAGTATGTAATCTAGCTTCAATATGTTTACCAAAATTTGTTGATTTCGATGAAACAGAAGGTAAATTTAAATTTAATTATGAAAAACTTGGTGAAGTAACAAAAATAATCGTAACTAATTTAAATAAAATTATAGATATTAATTTTTATCCTGTTCCAGAAACTAAAAATTCTAATTTTAAACATAGACCAATCGGCTTAGGCGTTCAGGGATTAGCTGATACTTATGCAAAAATAGGATACCCTTTCGATTCAGTAGAAGCTTCTATTTTAAATAAACAAATTTTTGAATGCATCTATTTTCATGCACTTTCTAAATCAAATGAACTAGCTATTTTGTATGGATATTATGATAGTTTTATCGGTTCACCTTTTTCTCAAGGTAAATTACAATTCCATCTAGCTGGTTATAATAATAATGATATGAGTAAAGAATTAAATTACAACTGGAATGATCTCGTCGATTCTATTAAAAAATATGGAACTAGAAATAGTCTCTTGACTACTATTATGCCTACTGCAAGTACTGCACAAATTATGAATAATAATGAAAGTATTGAACCATTTGCTTCTAATATTTATGTTCGAAAAACATTAGCTGGAGATTTTATTAATGTTAATAAATATTTAATTGATGATCTTAAAAAAATTAATAAATGGAATGAACAAATTTATCAAGAATTAGTATATGATAACGGATCTGTTCAAAAATTAGATATACCTATTCATTTAAAAGAAAAATATAAAACAGCATATGAATTAAAACAAAGTGTAATATTAAAACAAAGTGTAGATAGAAGTCTATTTATAGATCAATCTCAAAGTTTAAATATATTTATGGCAAAACCAGATTTCAATAAATTACATTCATGTCATATGTATTCATGGAAAAATGGATTAAAAACAGGTATGTATTATCTTAGATCACAACCTGTTTCTGATGGAATTAAATTTGGTATTGATTCTGAAATTATTAAAAATATTAATAATAAAAGAAATAACATTACAAAAAATATAAGTTGTAATGATGATGTATGTGAAGTTTGTAGTGCTTGATTATTTTTTTAATTTTAACTATAAAAAATTTAATATAACTAAAATTATTATAAATTAGTATAAATTATAATTATAAATAATAAATAATAAATAGTTATAAATAATAATATAGAATATTTTTTTTCGAATATATATAATATATAGTATGGATCTTTCAATTAATTGGAAATGCTCAACAACTGTTGCTATTTTAACAGTTCTTGTATATTTATTACTTGTTACTTTAATGAAGAGCAACTTTGGTGAAGACAGTGGTAGAGATATGAATGAAACCGAATGGTTCAAATCAATGGAATTTTTATTATTCTTAGCAGTTTTTGTTGCATTTAACTTAAATTCACAATTATTTAACACTTGTTAAATTTTAAATATAAATTTTTAATATAAATTAATTATTAATTATTAATAATTAATAACTTTGTTAATTATAAAAGAGTCATATGAAAGAGATATATAATGATATAAAAAAATATTTAGATCAAGTTGATTTAATAGAATACTATATTACAAAAAACATATGTAAATTAATAAAAAATAAAAAAGATAAAAAGATAATATATAAAAATAAATTTTTATTAGCTATAAATAATAAAAATAACAAAACAAGTTTAGATATATTATTAGAAAATAATGAAAATACAATAATACTTGATTTAATTAAGGACGATTATACAATTTTAGATTTTAAAAATAAAAATGAAATTAATTTTTTAACAAAATTATTAGAATCTAACTTCTTTTATGATAAATTTGATAATATATTTAATAATATAATTAAAGATGATGATATATTTAAATTAAAAATTTTATCTGATGTTAATATTGATAACAATAATTTTATTGATAAAATCATATCAATTATTAATTCAAATTCAAATGAGAATATATTTACAAAAACAAATATTATAGAAATAATTAAATTAATATATTCTTTAGGAAAAGAAGATAAATTATTATTGATTACAAAAATAACAAGAGATATAACTAATGAAAAAATATTAAATTATATATTTGATAATATTAAATTAATAAATTTTGATATTTATCCTGATGATAATTTATTAACTTGTGTTGATTATTTAATATTACATTATAATTTAGAAGTATTATATAAAATAATTGATAATATTAATTATGTATATTTTATTAATATTAATACTAATTCACTAATTAATTTATTACAAGAATTTTTAAATGATGATAATAAATTAATATTACCTGATTTAGATAAATTAATTAAATTGATTTTTAAAATTTTAGAAAAAAGTAATATTTCAAAAATTAAAAATAATAAAAATCAAAATATATTTTTTGTTATCCTTAAACTAATTAAAATCGATTATAAAATATTATCTAATTATCTTGTTCAATATGATATTGATTTATTTGATCAAGATATTGATGGTGTTAGTTTATTTAATATTATTAATAAAAAATATAATTCTGAAGAAAAACAATATATTATAAATAATAAAAAAGAAAAAAATTTATTAACTAAAATTTATAAAAATGATAATTATGATCTAACAAAATTATTAATACAAAGTAATATCGGTATTTTTTCTTCTGATATAATTCATAATATTTTATATACTATACTATTTTTAGAAAAATATAAAAATTTAGGAATACCATATTTCTTTCAAAATAATAAATATCTAAATAAACAAAAAATATTATTAGATTTGTCAAATAATGATAAATATATTAGTAATTATTTAAAAATTTATTTTTATAATTTCAATTTATTATTGCCTCATCTTATTATCTGGAAAAATAAAAATAACTACTTCATTGATCCAAATCTTTTAATTTGGATTCGTAATAATAATTATAATAACTTTGTTTATATTAAATTATCTATTAATTTATTAAATAAAGAAAATTCAAGACACGCTAATCTTATTATTATCGATAATGTTAATAAAATTATTGAACGTTTTGAACCATATGGTGAAATTAATTATTATAACTCTATCGATCTTAATAATTTTATTATTAATGTTATTGCAAAACCTCTTAACTATAAATTTAAATTTATTCAATCATATCCTGGATTTCAAACAAGAAGTGACGATTTGAATAAATTTAATAAAACTTATGGCGATCCTTTCGGTTATTGTCTAGCTTGGTGTTTCTTGTATTTAGAAATAAAATTATTAATTAATAATAAAAATGTTAACCCAATTGATATTATAAATAATTATATTATTAATAAATTTAAAAATAATTATGCTATAGTTGATAATGTTTACTTAACATTTATTAGATATTATGCTATTAATTTAGATAAAAATAAAAATATGTTATTGAATAGATATAAAATAGACCCAAGTATTTTATACCATAATAATATAGATAATAAAAAATATATGAAAATTATAACAAAGTTAAATGAAGAATTGATGAATATAATTAAAAATAAAAATTAATTTATATAATGTAATAATATATTTATGAGTAATAATTATAATAAATTATATAAATTAATTGAAAACTTAAAAGATAAAATAAATAAATTAGATAATAAAACAACTCACATAAATTGTGTTAAGAAATATGTGCACCCAAAATATTTAACATATCGTATTTGTAGTCCTTGTAATTATGATGATACTAAAAAATTTATTGGATTATTATTTAATTCAGATATTGATGATCTTAAAAATTATGAATTAAGTTGTAATAATTTGTCATTTATTAAATTAAAAAAATCATATTGTATTATTAATTATTCTATCCATGTAGATGTAACTAATTATTTAACTATTAATAATATTTGTTCTATCTCATTAGGTATTAAAGATAAATATAGTTCTAAAATTAGAATTATTAAAGGTAGTAAAAATATTTTTGATCTACTTAATAATAAATTTACTATTAATAGCACAATTTTGTATAATGCTGAAGATGATGATGAATTGTGTTTAATCGCCGAATTAAATAGTAAAATTAAAATTAATTCTAAAAAAAGTATTATTAAAATACTAACTTTATAATTAATTTCTGATTATATATATATATATATGAATTACGAACAAAAATATTTAAAATATAAGAATAAATATTTACAATTAAAAACAATGATTGGCGGATCTATATATAAAATAGACGAAATTGTAACTAATATTAAGAAACATAAAGTAGGTAAAATAATTAAAGTAACAGATTTAAACACCAAAGATAATATTTACAATGAAATGAAAGTCATTTATGATATTCACTATAATGATGGTAGTAATGATGTAAATGTTAAATCAACAGATATTATATCTGGTGATGAAATTAATGATTTTAGTAAAAAAAAATTTACTGATTATACAAATAATAATAAAGATATTGATTCTAAAAATAAATTTACTAATTATACAAATAATAATATAAAAGATATTGATTCTAAAAATAAATGATATATAAAATAAGTATCAAACTTTTAATTTTACAAAAGTTTCGTCTACAACTCAGTGAGCAAAGCTCACGATTAATATAGTTTTAACTGAAAAAGGTGTAAAATGCTTTACCTTTCTTCTGGTGCTAAATATTTTAATAATAAATTTTTAAAAATTTCTTCTTCTGAATTTATTTCTATTATTTTTCCACCAATATCTTCTTGCATATTACTTTTATTTTTATATTTTATTAAATTATATTCATTTAATTTCATATTTAAAGTTTTAGCATGTAATCTCATTTTCTGATTAAATACACCAGATCCTGTAAAATGCATCAATGCTGTATAATATGATTTTTGTGGAACAATTATTATATCAATACGAAATACATTATTAATATCAAAATTTTTTATATTTGAACTTAATTTTGATATTCCTGGAATATTCTTAAATGAACCAAATCCTTGAAAATGTGTATTATAATTCTCTGTTAATTTATCTACTATAAAATATTTACTAAATAAATTTATTATTATATTTAAATATTTTTGAGTATCTGTTTTTTTTATTAATTTTTCATGTGTTATTAGTATATCTATATCTGATGATTTACTTTTATTTCTTCTATATGATCCACATATCGTCGCTGTAAATTTATTATCTAAATTATTAACTATCTTTTTCATAAATTTATCTAATTCCTCTATGTATATTCTCGGTATTTCGTCTATTAATTTATCTTTATATTTAATTCCTAACTTCATTTGTGAACTTAATGTTAATATCTTTTTCTTGTCCGCATTTAATAAATCTTTTATCGTTTTTATTCCATATGTTTCATAATAATATGATGCTTTTGATGGACCTATACCATATATTGATGATAATTCTTTTATAGCCTTTGTAACTTTATTATATTTATCTTCAGTTATTTCTGATAATTTACCTGTATCTATTATTTCATTTATTCTTGCTATTGTTTTAACACCAATTCCTTTAACTGTTTCAAATTGATTACCAGATATTATTTCACTTTTAAATTTTGAAATAACATCAATTATTTTTTTAATTGTTAATAATTTATAATAATTTTCTTTTGCAGATTTTTCGGAAGTATTATAGTTACTATATATAAACATATAATATCTTATAAATTCATCTACAATATATTTATTATCTGGATTTTTTATAATTATATTATCAAATTCTTCTATTTTATTCATTTAAAATACTTTCATATAAATTATAATTATAATAAAAAATTGATTTTTATTATAAATAAAAAATCGATATATAATAAAATCGAATATATATACATATAAATATATATTCAAATATGAATTCAAATGTGAATTTAAATACAGATTATGATACAAATGATATTCCTAAAATTGGATTATGCGGATTTAATAATATAGGTAATACTTGTTATTTAAATTCAATTTTACAATTACTAATTCATAGTAAAGTTTTTGTTTCATTTTTATTACAAAATGACTTTATTAATTATTTAGAAAAAGCTAGTACTCAAAATATCGCAGATTTACATAGACAAAAAAATAATATTGATGAAAATACTCAAATTACTATTAATAAATCAGATATTGATAATTTAATGAATTACTCTATTATTAGTAGATTATATGAAATTGTATTAATTATAATTAATAAAGGTAATTCAACTATTTCACCTGTTAAATTAAAAGAATCTATTAAAATAAAAGGATCTATTGATCGTAAATTTGAGTCCTTTCGTGGATTTATGCAAGAAGACGCACATGAATTCTTAATAAAATTATTAGATGAAATTATTATTGAAACTGGTATTAAAAGTAAATCAACTTTCAATAATGTTCCAGATATCATTCATGTTTATAAAAAATTATCAAAAGATGTTAAACAATCTTTACTTAATGCTACTGATAATGATCAAAAAAAAATTATAATTAAATCATTGAATGATTTTAAAATTAATAATAAAGATATTATTAATAAATATAATGGATTGGTTTTTATGAGCAACATCTTTAAAGAAAAACATAATCCATTTATTTTTAACCTTTATTCTATTATAATTTATAAACTTGTTTGCTTGAATTGTAATGATATTAATGTTAATTATGAATATCATACTATTCTATCAATACAAGTTAAAAATACTGTTTATGATGGGTTTAATGCATATTTTGAATCTGAAGAAGTAGAAAGTAAATGTTCTTGTTGTAATACATCTAAAAAAATTAAAAGTATCAAAATTTGGAAACCATCAATGCTTCTATTTGTTCATCTTAACCGCTTTGAAAATTTACAAGATCCTAATAATTTAAAAAAAAGTAATATTCGTAAAATTAATACTATTGTAGATATTCCATTAGAATTAGATATATCTGATTTTTATGATTCTTCTATGTTGCCTGATGTTAAATATAATAAATATAAATTAAAAGGATATGCCAATCATCGTGGTAGTAGTCCACATAGTGGTCATTATACTGCAGATGCTATGTGCATTAATGATAACACATGGTTTCATTTTGACGATTCTAATGTTTCTAAATATAATGGTAATAATATTAATACTTCATTAGCATACGTTTTAATGTATGAAATAGATAATTAATTTATAAATTCAAAATTTTTATATTCCATCTCACATATAATTATTATCATTTTATTTAATATATATAAATACGTTTTAATTGTGTAATTATCTACACTTATTTTCTTTATATAATTATAAAAATATTCAATATCATAGTTTTTTGGCAATTTTAATACTATCAGTTTATTATTAAAATTTAAACTTTTTATTGTATTATATTCTACTTGTTTTTTATAATACTCGGAATATATTATTATTATCTCTCCTATTAATTCCTCTACCGATTTAGAACCTAATTTTAATAATAACGTATCACTGTTTTTGTAATCATTACCACCCCATGGAGGATCCATAAATATCACATTCGGATTTTTTTCTATCATCTCTTCTCTATTGAAATCAATTGCTGATTTATTTATTACTGTTATATTCTTAAATCCATACACATTTATATTATTCTCTAAATAATTCGCTCTTTCTTCACATATCTCTATTGCATATACATGATTAAAATATTTACTAAATGATAATACATTTCCACCAACTCCTGCTGTGTAATCTATTATCGTCATCTTCTGTGGATTTAAATTAAAATATAATAAATGATATGATATTATCTTACTTATCATGTCTGCTATTTCTCTTACTGTTATATAACTAAAAGATTCTTCATCTATTTTTAATTTACTATAATTATTAAAATTCTTTATTAATGGAAATATTCTTGCTATCTTATTATTTATATAATATTTTTCATCGTTTATTGAATCTTCCCATACATCATCATTTATTATTTCATTCTTTTCCTCTTTTATAATACCTTTCTCTATTTCTTCTATTATATCATTTTTAATAATTATATTTTCATTATTTTTAATATTTATATTTTCATCATTGTTAATATTTATATTTTCATTATTATTAATAATTATATTTTCATTATTATCTATGTTTTCACATATTTTATTTATTAATTTAAATATAATCTCTATATCATCATCTTGTTTATTATTTGTATTTTTAATATTATTATCATTTACTTTATCAATATTATTTTGTATATTAATATCAATATTATTTTGTATATTAATATCAATATTATTTTGTATATTAATATCAATATTATTATTGATAATATTTACTGGTAAATCTATTGCATTATTAATAAATAAATTATTCATTAATAATAAATATAGTAAATATTTAAAATCATTTTTATAAAATAATTGAATTATTAAAAAAATGAATAATAACAAGTATATAAGTATATTAATATTATTATTATTAATTATGAATGAATCAAGTATTATTTTTCAAAGTATCGATTGGGCTCAATTTCATGAATCAGATGATATAGAAGAAGATAATGTGAATGATGATCCAACTATTGAAAATCAATTATTAAAATATAAAATAAGAATATATGGAAGAACAAATACGGGAAAATCAATATTTGTGAATGTTGAAAACTTTACACCATATTTTTATGTAGAAGTTCCTACAGATTGGAATATGACGAAATGTTTATCTTTAGTAAGTTATATTAAAAGTAAAATATCGAATCCATTAATAATAAAGGGATTTAAAAATTTTGATATTGTAGAGAGAAAAAAGTTTTATGGTTTTACAAATTATAAAGATTTTAAATTCATAAGATTTATATTTTTAAATATGAAATCCTATAAAGGATTTGAATATTGGATTGAAAGAAATAGAATCAATTATCCAACATTATTTAAAAAACCAACTAAATTACAATTATTTGAATCAAATATTGAACCATTTCTGAGATGTATGCATATTAAAAAATTAAATGCATGTGGTTGGATTAAAGTAGATAAATATGTAAATTATGATGTTTCAAATAATGATTTAGAAAATTCAGATAATTCAGATAATTCAAATAATTCTAATAATATTAAAAATATATCTGATATATCATATTGTGATATAAATATAAAGACAGACTGGTCTAATTTAAATAATTATGAAGATAATTCAATGTCTAAAATTGTTATTGCTTCTTTCGATATTGAATGTATGAGCGAATCTGGTAATTTCCCGCAAGCATCTAATGAAGGTGATAAAATTATTCAAATTGGAACTGTTTTATCTTATTATGGTGAATCTGAACCATTTTATAAAAATTTAATATCATTAGGCGGATGTACAAAAATAAAGGGATTAGAAGATGTAGATATAGAATGTTATAAAAATGAGAAATTATTATTATTAGGATGGACAAAATTAATTCAAAAATATAATCCAGATGTTATAACTGGTTATAATATAAATGGTTTCGATTTTCAATATATGCATGATCGTGCTAAAAAATTAAACATACTTAATCAATTTAGTTTATTATGTAAAATTAAAGGTGAAAATGCTCCATTCAAAGAAAAAAAATTAGCAAGTTCTGGATTAGGTGATAATTTATTAAAATATTTCGAAATTAATGGTAGAATTATAATTGATCTTATGAAAGTAGTTCAAAGAGATTATAAATTAGATGCTTATAAATTAGACTTTGTCGCATCTTCGTTTATTAAAGAAAAAATTATTAAATATTTACCTGTCTTTAAAAAAAATTCATCTAATCTTTCTAATAATGGGTTTATATTAACTGAAAGTATTTATGGTATTAAGGAAGATGATTATGTTAATGTTATGTATAATGATGGATTAACTGATAATAAACATGATAAAAAATATAAAATTCTAAGTATTACACAATTAACTGATGAACAAATTCAAAAATATGATTTGAAATCTAAAAAATTATTTAGAATCAAAATTAATGGAACTATCCCTGAAGATGTTTTCATCACTAATAATAAAAAAAATAAAGTTTGTTGGTGTCATGCAAAAGATGATGTGTCACCAAATGAAATGTTTAAATTGTTTAAAGGTAGTGATGATGATCGTGGTATTATTGCGAAATATTGTGTTATGGATTGTGTTCTAGTTACTAAATTAATGGAAAAATTACAAATTTTAAATAATAATATTGGTATGGCAAATGTTTGTCATGTTCCATTAACATATATATTTATGAGGGGACAAGGTATTAAAATCTTTTCATTAGTATCAAAAAAATGTAGAGAATTAAATCATTTAATTCCTAAATTAAAAGTAAATTATAAACAAGATAACAATAATAATAATAATCATAATAATAATCATAATTTAGAACATTCAAAATTTAAAAAAATTACAAATAATGAATTTGAAGATGAAGAAGAACAAGAAAATGTAGGTTATGAAGGTGCAACAGTTTTCCCACCCGTAACTGGCGTTCATTATGAACCAATTCCTGTTTTAGATTATGCAAGTTTATATCCAAGATCTATGATATATATTAATATCTCTCATGAATGTATCGTAAATGACTTGCAATATGATAATCTTCCTAATTATAATTATAAAACTGTAACTTATAATAATAATGATGGAACTACTACCACTTGCAAATTTGCACAAAAAATAGATAATTCTAAAGGAATATTACCACTGATTTTAGTAGAATTATTAGATAAAAGAAGCGCTACTAAAAAATTAATGGAAAAAGCAGATAGTATATTTTTAAAAAATATTTACGATGGTTTACAATTAGCATATAAAGTGACTGCAAATAGTTTATATGGTCAAGTAGGTGCACCAACATCTTCAATTTATATGAAAGAATTAGCAGCATCAACAACTGCAACTGGTAGAAAAATGTTAGAGTTTTCAAGAGATTTTATTGAAGGAACTTTTGGAGATTTTATTAATTATGCTATTCATGATAAAGAAAAATTTTATGATTATGCAAAAGATTATTATAAAGATACACCTATACATAAATTTATTGAACCTAAAAAAAATAGAAATACTTTAAATGATTTTTTAGATTATTTTCATTCAACAGTTAATCAGCTCATTACAAATGAATTTAAAGTAAAACCTAAAGTTATTTATGGAGATTCAGTAACAGGTGATACTCCAATATTATTATTAAATCAAAATAATCAAATCGAAATTAAAACAGTTAATGATATTGGTAAAAATTGGTCTGAATATAATATTTTTAAAAATAATATTGATGGATTAAGTGATAAACAACAAGATAATAATATTAATTATAAAGTATGGTCTGATCATGGTTGGACTAATATTAAACGTGTTATTAGACATAAAACAAATAAAGAAATATTTGAAGTTTTAACGCATACTGCATTTGTTAAAGTTACTTCTGATCATTCATTATTAGATATTAATGGTAATCAAATAAAACCAAAAGATTGTAATAATGATACAGAATTATTACATGTTACACCAATTATTCAAAATAATAAAATTACTAGTCTAAATTTAGATACAATATATAATTATGGTCTTTCATTTGATGATTGTTCAAATAAATCAAAACAAACTATTATTCCTGATGAAATTTTAAATGGTTCTTATGAAGAAAAAAATACATTTTTAAAAGGATATTATGATTCATCTAATTACATTAAAAATAATACATCTAATTATTATACATTCAATATTAAAAATCAAGTTAATGCACTTAAATTATATTGTCTATTAACATCATTGAACTATCATGTATTTATTGATATTACATATGATCATATATTTAAATTATCATTTTATACACATGATAATACTAATCTTATTAATTATAATAATAATAATAATTATATTAAAAATATTAAAAATATTGGAATAATTAATGATTATGTTTATGATCTAGAAACTGATGCTGGACATTTTCACGCTGGTATAGGCAATCTTATCGTTAAAAATACCGATTCCGTATTTTTTAGCCCAAAAATTTATAATATTCAAAGTAAAGAAATTAAAACTGATAGAGAAGCTTTGAAAATTTGTATTGAATTGGGTAAATTAGCAGGTGATGCTATCTGTAAAATTCTACCTGAACCTGAAGAACAAGTTTATGAAAAAACATTATGGCCTTTTATTATTATTACTAAAAAAAGATATGTTGGTAATTTATATGAAGATGATGATAGTCATTTTTATCAAAAAAGTATGGGTATTGTATTAAAACGAAGAGATAATGCAAAAATTGTTAAAATTGTTGTTGGTGGTATTATTGATTATATATTAAATGGTGGTAATAATCAAACAAATACAAATAGTATTCAAGATCGTAATTTGGGTGCTATTAATTATACTAAAATGT
>Ga0214923_10006924_pt1 | contig 12519 bp, 9 predicted proteins | sample LL1510_MetaG_FD_177993 | JGI IMG/M metagenome (GOLD analysis project Ga0214923, IMG submission 177993) | Freshwater microbial communities from Lake Lanier, Atlanta, Georgia, United States - LL-1510 | ecosystem: Environmental > Aquatic > Freshwater > Lake | place: USA: Georgia | collected 2015-10-15
ACAGTAACCAGTCCAAGAGGATGCTCCACTATAGATTCAGTGCTTGTCAACGTAGATACAACCCTCACCAGCCCAAGCTTAACTGTTAGTCCATCGGCTACCAGCCTATGCAGCAGTGCTATTGTTCCAGTTGAATTGGTGGCAACTACCAATGCTACAAACCCAACTTTCCAGTGGACTCCCAACAACATCAACCAAAACAACGATACCATAGTTGTTACCCCTACCAACAGTATAAATATCACGGTTTCGGTAACCGATGCCAATGGTTGTGCCTCTTATGCTGGCGCTACCATTACCCTAACGCCTCAGCCAATTGCCGGATTTAGCGCAGCTACCCAAACTGACAATTCTGTACGCTTCACCAATAGTTCAACCGATGCTACTTCGTATAGCTGGGAATTTGGCGATGGCACTTCAAGTACGGATGCCAATCCAAGCCATAGCTACAGCAATGGTGGAAATTATACCATCACCCTGATTGCTTCAAATGGCGATGGCTGTGCCGATACCCTGGTACAAACTTTCGACTTTATACCGGTTGGTATTACAGAAGCTTCGTTGTTTAGCAGTGTTTTCCCTAACCCGACTAGTTCATTCGTGTACATTCAATTAAACAAAGTACAAAATGCACAACTGGCTTTGTTCGATTTAAGCGGTAAATTAATCATGATAGACAAACTTGTCGGTACAGAAAAAAGCATGGATATACAAAAATTAGCGCCCGGATCTTATGTATTGTTCATTAAATCTGATTTAGGCTCTAACCACATTCGCATTGTGAAACAATAAGCGATTCTGATTTTTCCAAGAAAAGGCTGCTCGTTAAGGGTAGCCTTTTTTATTGAAAGCAAATAAACAGGGTAAAAAACACCTCACGCGTTCGCGAGCGGATCCGCTATTCTATATGTTTCGCCACTCAAAATCTACTCAAGTGTAGGAAAAAAATAATTGCTAAAACAATTGTTTTATTGGCGTTAAAAACGCCTTTTTCGACCGCCCCCATTGCAAACGAGCAGTGGGGTCTTCAATGTTATTTGGCATCGACACAGTTTCCAACTTTTCAACTTTTAACTTGAAAATTCCAAAAGTTGGAGGAGGAAGCAGTCCTTATACAAAACAATAATCTTCTATTTTTCTCTATCTAACACATTTGCCATCAAGGAACTAAGTCCGGAGGACAAGATAACGATAGAAATTGAGCTAAGCGGCATTAGAATAGCGGCAATTACAGGAGAAAGCACCCCTTGAACAGCGAATGCAAGGCCGATAAAGTTATAAATAGTGGAAATAAAGAAAGTAGTTATTGTAACGGTTTTGGTAGTTTTGGCCATTTGAAGGAAATAATCCAGTTTACCCAAATTTGCCCCATCTAAAATTGCATCACAAGCTGGAGAAAAGTTATTTGTATCGTCAGAGATAGCTATACCTACATCACTATGTTTCAAGGCACCGGCATCATTTAGTCCGTCGCCCACCATTAGGACTGTTTTTCCTTTGTTTCGTAAGGCTTGAACAAATTTCATTTTATCCTCAGGTTTTTGATTAAAGTGGATTTCTGCGTGGGAGCCAAAAATAGATTCAACTGTTTTTTGTTCCGAATTATTATCACCTGAGAGCACTTTTAGGCTGAATTTTTTACCAAGTTGTTCGATAAGATTTTTCAGGCCTTGACGATAAGCATTGTTAAAACTAAAGAAGCCTTTCACTTCCCCGTCTATCATTAAGAAGACCTTGGTAATATTAGGGGTAGTACTCGACTGACATCCAAGAACAAAATATTCAGATCCCATAACAACAAAATGATTTCCGATTTGAGCTTTAAGTCCTTTCCCTGGAATTTCCACAAACTCATGAACGGGTAAATTTTTTATTCCATTTGAAAAGTTGGAACTGATTTTACGGCTAAGCGGATGAGAGGATTGGGAGGTAAGTGTAGCAGCAAGAGCCAATTCATTGTCGCTCAATTTGGGGCCTTCGAATCGAATACTTGCCCCATGGGTAATTGTTCCGGTTTTATCAAAAATAATGGTGTCGATTCGGGATAATTTTTCGACAACTGATGCATTCTTGAGGTATAGTTTTCGTCTTCCGAAGAGTCGAAGAACATTACCACTTGCGAAAGTATTGGTAAGTAACAATCCACAAGGACAGGCAACAATAAGCACTGCGGTAAAGGCATTTAATGCTTTGGAGGGGTCTACAAATGACCAAATTACCCCTGATAGAACAGAAATCAAGAGCACTGCAGAAGTGAAATATTTGTTAATCCTATCGATATAGGTTTTTTGGATTTTTTCTTGTTCAGAACTAGAATCCTGGTTCCACAGCTGGGTAAGGTAACTTTGAGATGTAGGGTTTTCCACTTCCATTCGAACTGCACCCTCCAATTGTTTACCGCCGGCATAAAGCATATCACCCGCAGTTTTTTTAATTGGTTCTGACTCACCTGTAATAAAGCTATAATCGATATGCGCTTGAGGGCTAAGTAGAATAGAGTCTGCTGGAATTAGTTCGCTATTTCGTATGAAGATATGGTCACCTTTTTTGAGTGAAGAAACCGGTTTATTTGTTTCCGACCCATCCTTTCCAAGCACAGAGACACCAACGGGGAAATATGACTTATAATCCCTTTCGAAGGACATCGTTTCATAGGTTTTGTTTTGAAAATACCGTCCGATGAGCATAAAGAAAACAATACCAGACATAGAGTCGAGGTATCCAGCACCAGTTTGGCTAAGAATTTCAAAAACACTGCGGACAAAAGTTACCAGAATAGCCAAGGCAACAGGGGCATCAATATTTAGGTATTTAAACTTTAAACCCTTGTAGGCAGCGACAAAGAACTCAGATGCTGAATAAAAGAAAACGGGAAGAGAAAGGAAAAGGTTAAGATAACCGAAAAAAGTTTGGAGGTTTTCCTGTTCCATAAAATTTCCGGAGGAGAAATATTCAGGGAAACTGAGCATCATGATATTTCCGAAGCAGAATCCGGCCAATCCAATTTTTATGACACGTGTTCGTGATTCATTGTTTGTTGCATTTTTTTCTAAGTCTTTTAAGTTAATCAAAGGTTCATATCCGATATTAGCCATAAGTGCAACCAATTCAGACATTTTGACCTGTTGGTGGTTGAATATAATTGTTGCTTCCTTTCTAATGAAATTGACTTTTGAGCTAATTACCCCAGGGTTTAATCTGTGCAAATTTTCGAGCAGCCAAATGCAAGAACTACAGTGCATTTTAGGGATAAAAAAGATAACATGCGTTTGGTTATCGTTTTTAAACCGAACGATTTTATCAAACACTTGTTGATCATCGAGGAACTCGAATTTAGAGGCGAGGTTTCTTATTTTGAGGGTTTGTCCAGGATTTTGATTTAGGTTATAATAGGTACATAAATCATTTTCACGGAGTAGGTCATAGACCAATTTACATCCTTCGCAACAGAACTCTTTTTCGTCGAACTGAATTGATTCATTATGGCAAGATTCCCCGCAATGGTAGCAGGTATGAACTTTCGTTTCCGGAGGGGCAATTGTATAGTTATCCATCGCCAATTGTGATTAAAGGCTACATTTCGATTAACCAGAAATTAATCAAAACAGAAAAGGATGATATCCACAAAAAGAGAGAAAAACACTTTTTTAAAAAACAACCATAAAATGAAGGCTTGGGAGGAAATTTAATTAATTAGTAAGCCGTTTACTCCAACCATCCCAAACACTTTCCATACAACTGTTTCGGATGCAAAAATCAGCTATCTAATGGATTAGCTTCTTGAGTGGCATCATTCAAACCCATGATATTCCTCATATTTTAAAAAAACATACCAAATAGCTTTGTCAAATTTCATTTTACTACTTTAGTCGTGAACTCAGCCAAACCCAAAATGGATAGCAAAGAAGGGGTGGAAGCCCTATTCCTTTATGCAACAGAAGGTATATTAGTAATTAGCAGCGAAGGGGTAATTATCCTTGCGAACCCGAGTGCTGAAAAGCTATTTGGGTATGATCACGAAGAATTGATAGGTAAAAAAGTAGAAATACTTGTGCCCAGTCGATTTGGGGAGCAACACCATCAGCATCGGAATAAGTATAATGAGAACCCCCATTCCCGGTCGATGGGAGTTGGAATAGATTTATATGGGAGAAAAAAAAGTGGAACAGAGTTCCCATTAGAAATTAGTCTAAGCCCCTATTCAAGTGAACAGGGGAAATTTATAATAGCCTTTATTATAGATATTTCGAGGAGAAAAAATGCGGAGGAGAAATTAAAAAATTACTCCACAGAGCTAGAGAAACAGGTAAGAAATCGCACCTTAATATTAGAGGAGGCCATTCAAGAATTAGAGAAGACCAAGAGCGAGCTCCATTCAGCTTTAGAAAAAGAAAAAGAATTGAATGAATTGAAGTCTAGGTTTGTTTCAATGGCATCGCATGAGTTTCGTACACCTTTGGCCACCATTTTATCGTCCCTTTCTTTGGTCAAGCAATATGGAGATTTAGACGAAAAAGAAAAGCAGTTAAAACATATTAACCGAATTAAATCTTCCATCAATGATTTAACCGACATTCTGAATGATTTCTTATCTGTAAGTAAGTTAGAGGAAGGTAGAGTCGATTGTAGTCCTGAATTTTTTGATATAAAATCTTTCATGGAAGATGCTATCAAAGAAATTCAGGTTATTTGCAAAGAGGGACAATGTCTCAATTATAAGCATACTGGCGATGAAAGAACATTTTTAGACAAACGCCTTTTGAAGAATATTTTAATGAATTTGGTTTCCAATGCTATTAAATTTTCCCCCAATGGGAAAATCATAGAGGTTTCTACAATAATGAAATCTTCGACCATTATTTTGGAAGTAAGCGATTATGGAATAGGCATTCCCAAACAGGACCAAAAGCATTTATTCGAGCGCTTTTTCAGGGGGCATAATGCTACCCATATCCAAGGTACTGGTTTAGGATTAAACATTATTGCAAAGTATGCCGAATTGATGCAAGGGAAAGTTGATTTTAGAAGTATAGAAAACCAAGGAACAACCTTTACAATTACCTTTCAGCAATGAATAAAATCCTATTAATAGAAGACAATAACGAAGTAAGGGAAAACACTGCCGAAATATTGGAACTTGCCAATTATTCGGTTATAACAGCTGACAATGGAAAGCATGGTGTGGAACTGGCTAAAAGTGAATTACCCGATTTGATTGTTTGTGACATTATGATGCCGGTTTTGGATGGATATGGCGTATTGCATTTGTTATCAAAGAATCCAAAAACGGCCTCAATTCCTTTTATTTTCTTAACTGCAAAAGCAGAGCGAACAGAATTAAGAAAAGGAATGGACATGGGCGCGGACGATTATATAACAAAGCCATTTGATGACATAGAATTATTGAATGCGATAGAAAGTCGTTTACGGAAATCATCCTTGATGAAGAAAGATTTCCCCAAAAGCGCCCTTGGAATCAATGCATTTATCGACTCGGCAAAATCATTCTCAGACCTCAAAAACATGACGGATCTGGAGAAAGACGCCAGGAAATATTCGAAGAAGGAAACCATATATAAAGAAGATGGATACCCCAAAGGTGTTTTCTATTTAGCAAAAGGAAAGGTAAAAACTTTCAGAACACATGAATTAGGGAAAGAGTTCATCACCGGCTTATATAAAGAAGGAGACTTTTTTGGTTATTTGGCTTTGATGGAAGAGCAACAATATCCGGATACTGCTGTGGCAATGGATGAAAGTGAAATTTGGTTTATATCGGAGGATTACTTCTTCACCTTACTTTATAAAAATGCAGAAGTTTCAAAAACCTTTATTCGCTTGCTTTCCGACAATTTAGCCGAAAAAGAGAAACAATTGATAAATTTAGCCTACAATTCTGTAAGAAAAAAGGTAGCAGATGCCTTAGTGACTTTACATAATCGTTATAAAAAGGATGAGAATCTTCCGTTTTCCATAAACATTTCGAGGGATGATTTAGCAAATATATCTGGTACTGCTACAGAAACAACCATTCGCACCTTAAGTGATTTCAAAGAAGAAGGGCTGATTGCAATAAGTGGAGGAACCCTTGAAATAAAGAGCCTAGATAAATTGATCAAGATGAGAAACTAATCAGTTTTTTGAAATTTATCAAAATCAGGCATTCAATTGACAATCAACAGAAATTAAGGTCTGAAGGGCACTAAGTTTGCTGAATGAAAGCATATTCTTAAAATCCTTTTTAGCAGGAATAGCCTTTTCAGAAGCGAGAAATAATGCCTTTAATTTCATGTAAATTCAGCTTATTCATTAAAGGCAAAATTAGTACTGTGGCATGTTGAACAGATCGAAGGAGGATATTTAGAAAGATTAATCAGTAGTGTAGCCACCAAGCTAGGAAGAAAATCAAACCTACTTGCATTGACAATCCCAAAAACTGCCCATTTTCAGGAAACACATAAACATAGAATTAGGAACAGATTTGAGCATGATTTCAGATTAAAAATAGTACAATTTTTTAAAGCCCTCGCAAGTCATTTCAATTACAATTTTTACATTAACTACTACAAAAAATTTATCGGCAGTACCACAGAATCGGAGGAAATTGAAGATCGGATACAAAGCTAGGCAAAAGAAAACAAGGTTCAATTAATTAGTGTAAAGCTCTCACCCACTCCTTTTGGTATAGAATAACCTATAAAATACATACCTCCAAAATTAGCATTCGAGTCAAAATTTCCGTTTTTAAACTTGCATTATTTGACAACCATCACCAAAATTAGTGACCAATGTCATTTTAATTGCCAAATTGAAATAGGAAATTTGCATGGTAAATTCCTTATTAACTCTTACTGTTAGTCGAATATAAACAAGCCTAATTTGAACCTATGGAAATCATCCTTTGCCCAACCGATTTCTCAGCTACAGCAGAAAATGCAATACGGTTTGCTTTGGAGTTAAACAAAACTATAAAGGCAGAAATTGTATTACTTCATGCTTATGTTGTTCCAATTACTACTGAAGAAGTAGTTGTACCCATTGATTTTGGAATAATCAAGGATTTAGAAAAGAATCTTGAAGAATTAAAAGGTCGCTTCCAAAACGAATTTCCAGGTCAAGCAATTTCAATCAAAATAACCAATTGCTTTTCAGATATCAGCAATGAAATCCAGAAGGTTGCAGATGAATACGAAGCCGAACTAGTAATAATGGGAACCAAGGGGGCTTCTGGATTGCAAGAATTATTAATTGGAAGTAATGCAGGAAATACAATAGAGGCCATCAATATTCCAGTATTGACCATCCCTTCGCATGCCACTTACGAAGGCGTACGAAAGTTCTTATTTGCCACGAATTTCGAAAGACATGACCATGAAAATGTAAAAGGAGCAGCCTTTCTATCTCAATTCTTTGGTGCAGAACTCATTTTACTCCATGTAACACCTGATCTAGATAAAGAGCCATTTAAATACAATGAAGTTACCCAATTTACAGAAAGTATAAAAAAGAGTACAGGTTACAGAAATATTCGGCCGAGGATTATAGAGAACATTGATGTAACCGAAGGAATCATTCATTATTCAGAAGAAATCAAGGCTGATATCATTGGTATGACGGTAAGAAACCGTGGCTTTTTTGAAAAACTATTTGAACGAAGCCATACAAAGCAAATGGCATTCCATACGCATATTCCCCTTTTATCCTTTCACCATTCAAAATAAATTTACTATGATATTGACAATTAAGGACGACCGAAAAATATCGGAGATTCAAGAATCCTTCAACACCAGTTTTCCATACCTCAAATTGGAGTTCTTTAAAAAAATGCATGGCGTCAAAGAACTATCTCCATTTAAGGGAATGGTTGATTCTGATAAAACTATTGGACAAATCCGCACTATTCAAAATGATGGATTTATAACAGTTACACCCAAAATGACCGTAGCCGAGCTGGAACAAGAATTCGGTAAGATTTTTGGATTATCTGCACAGGTATTCCGCAAATCAGGTAAAATGTGGATTGAAACAACCGTAACTGACAAATGGACTTTGGAACAGCAAAATAGCGAAGGTGAGGCTTTGACTGTTGAAAACAAGCCAACTCGTCCAAATTACTCTGAATGGGAAAATTAAGTTATTGTACACCTTATTCACCTGAGTTCGGGATAAGAAATTACATTTAAACCATTATTAAATAGATGATATTCAGTTAAATATGTAGTATTGGTTTTTGTAATTTTAAGTTGAGCCAATAAAACCATCCACGAATGCTACGAGATTAAATTACAGAGGTTTTTGTTAAAGCCGATGATTTTTGTAATATTTTTAGTCATTCTTCCCTATAAAACCTTCTATCTAAGAAACTATTCAAGAGACTGATTCTACTAAAATTAATATTTTTAATACTCAATTACTTTTAGCCGCTTAACCCGAACTCAGGTTATTATTACTAGACCACCAATAATTGAATATTAATTTTGTCCAATTAAATACCCTTAAATCGAATCATTTTGATTGGATTTTTACTTGAAAACTGAGACTATAAGCAGTTTTTAGACAGACTGGGGATAGCAGCAGAAAACCCACTGCTGCCTAAACGAAGCGAGAGCCGCAATGATTTGCAACGGAAAGCCCGACCAATAGCCAACACCGATGCCAGAATTCAACTACGAAGCTTTGAGCGAAAGGGACCCGCCAAATCTTCACACTTTACAAAAGAAACAAAAAGGATAAGTCCACTATTACCTAATGGACTTAATGTATCCCCTGAATATTAGGAATGATACTTTTCGAAATAGCGTTTTGACTATTTAGAGCCTACCATTGGTAAAAGAACTATTTGACCTATAAAATCTAGATTGATTTACTAAAAGTTGGTTTGGTTTGTTCTTGCAAATCGGCCTTGGAGTCCAATGCAAAGCAAATATTCCTAAGGAAAGGTTTACCCACATCTAATACTTGAATTGAACAATTATCCAACTTTACTAAACCCTCCTCCTCCATTTCTATTAACTTCTTCATTCCTCTATCTAAGGCCGGTGTATATTCAGAAACCTGATTCCAACTTGTATAGTACTTACACATTAGATTAAGAATATGTCTTCTCAAAATCAAATCTTCTTCGGATAATTCATGGCCTTTAAAAAAGGGGAATTCATTGGCATCCAAATATTTATAATAATCTTTGAGCTTTTTTTCATTTTGAACAAATCCAGACCAAGAGTCACTGATGGAAGAAACGCCTAGTCCAACCAATAATTTTGTCGTATTGGTAGTATAACCCATAAAATTTCGGTGCAACTTCCCCCTTTTCATGGCATCGAATAAAGAATCATTAGCAAGGGCGAAATGATCTATTCCAACCTCCAGATAACCGGCTTCTTCTAATAAGGCCCTGCCAAGCTCATACAATTCTCTTTTTTGCTCTCCAGAAGGCAGGTCGTCTTCAGTGAATTTTCTTTGGCCTGGTTTAATCCAAGGAACATGCGCATAACTATAGAAAGCTATTCGATCGGGGCGGAGATTTCTCACCTCTTTTACTGTATTAATGATACCTTCTTTAGACTGAAAAGGCAGCCCATAAATAAGGTCGTAATTAATAGAAGTGTAGCCTAAGCCTCTTGCTTGGGTTGTAACCCTCTTCACATCCTCGACAGTTTGAATTCGATTAATAACATCTTGGACGAGAGGGTCAAAATCCTGAACACCCAGGCTAAGTCTTTTAAATCCAACCTTATATAAAGTTTGCAAATGATCGAAGCTTGTATTATTGGGATGGGCTTCAAAACTCAATTCTGCATCAGTGGCCAGTTCAGCACCTTCAAGAATTTTGGAGAGGAGAAATTGCAAATTGTTAGGCGAAAAAAATGTTGGTGTTCCACCACCTAGATGTATCTCTTTAATCATTGGTTTGGATTCGAATAAATCCAAATACAATTTCCATTCGTTTATAACAGCGTTAACATAGGGAGCTTCCACCGCATGGTTTATGGTAATACGGGTATTGCATCCACAATAGGTACAAAGACTCTCACAAAAAGGAAGATGGATATACAAACTAATTCCATCAATTAAATTAGTTTGGTTAAAAGTTTCCTTTACCAGCCTTTTCCAATCAACTTGTGAAGGTGGGTTGATATCCCAAAATGGCATAGTAGGATAACTGGTATAACGAGGAACAGCTACATTGTATTTTTCAACCAAGGACGTCATATTAGGAACAGAATTTTATAATTAAACTTTATCAAAAGGGAGAAACAAACTTCATCCAACTGGATAAATGGAACCATAAATGTTGGGAGGAAATCAACATAATTAATTAGGAAAAGGAGCAATTGTTTTATTTTTAATTCAATTATTACATCATTCCATTACCTATTTATGGCAGCAAGAGTGATGTGTTATTCCATTTCCCATTTGGATGGAAGGGCTGATATAAGGAATACCAAGATTCATACCCCGTAAAACAAGCATAATGGCTGTGATTCCTACAACAATAGGAACTACTTTTCTAACTTTCTCTCTAAATTTAAGGCTAATTTGATCTCGAATGATGGTCACCAACATCATTGCAGGAAAGGTTCCGGCTCCAAAGGCAACCATAAATAAAGCTCCGAATCCGGCATTTCCTTGAGCGATAGCACCAGCAATTCCTAAATAAACCAATCCACAGGGAAGGAGGCCATTGAGCAACCCAATTAGGAACAATGAACTATTGCTATGACTTCCAAAAAGCGCTCTAAGTTTTGATTTAACCCACTCTACACCAATGTATAACTTCCCTTGAGGCAGTTTGGCACTTAATTGCGGAAAGACGAGGCCAATCAGAATTAATGATCCAACAGTAATGGACAATTTACTTTGAAGTCCGGCAAGTGCAAACCCTTGACCAATGAGTCCAAACAACAGACCAAGAATAGCATAAGTTACTATGCGACCTGAATTATAAAGAAAGGCTCCGAACCAACGGTTAAGCAAAGATGATTGTTTGATGGGAATGCTAAGTGCGATTGGACCGCACATTCCCACGCAATGGAAACTTCCAAGAAAACCAAGAGTTATGGCAGCAAGAAGAAACATATTATTGGATTTGAACTACCCCTTCGTTGTAATAGGCCACTTCATTGGCTTCCCATTCCATTTGAAGTTTATACAAACCAGGTTTTAGGTTTTGGGTTGATAAATCGATTGAACAAGTGGTATCAGCCGAAACCTCGATTGTTTTATCAAGAGTTGCATCGGAGGGTCGATAGAAAAATGCTTTGGCTTTTATTTTTTGTCCTTTAAGTTCTTGAGGGAATTGTAAGGCCAATTTACCTTGTCTTACTTCCCATGTTAAATTTGATTTAAGTGTATTAGATTGGTTTATACGGTCTATTCGTTTTTGGTATTTAATTTCTTGATCGTAATAGTCTTTGGCGACCAAGTCAACTTTTTCTTTCATAGTCAAGGATACCATGGTAACAATTAAGGCTACGAAACCCACATACAAGAGTACGATTCTGAATCCCCAGTTTTTCATGATTTTACGGTTTTAGTTATTTATAGGCCCTAAGAAACTTGTTTTTATTGTTTCCAGCTTTTTGGTATCGGAATAAACCCCAATAAATAATTGTGTTTTTCTTTCCTTTATTTCCGAGGCTGGAATTAGAATAAAGAATTCTGTTTCAGCTTTTGATTCACGACCAACTACCAAATCTTTTCCGACCATTTTTATTTCACCTATTCCACCTTCTTCAATTTTTAAAAACACTGGGACATCTTTATGTGTTTTATTTATGAGTTTAAGGTTATAGAGGTTACTAATTTTATTGTCAGGTTGTTGTTGGAAAAGCATACCTGGAGTACGAAGGATGGTAGCATCTACACTTTTGCGTGTAGCTAATAAGGTGACTAGGACACCAATCAGTACAAAAAGTACAACCGTGTAGGCAATAATTCTTGGAGTAAGTTTTAGCTTTTCACCTTGGGCAATACCAGTTTCGGATGCGTATTTTATTAATCCTTTTGGTTTGCCAACTTTATCCATTATGTGGTCGCAAGCATCAATACAGGCGGTGCATGCTGTACATTCCAGTTGGGAACCATTTCGAATATCGATACCCATCGGACAAACCTTAACACATTGAAAGCAATCGATACAATCGCCGACAGCCATTGTTTGTTCTTTTTTGAATTTAGATCTAGGTTCGCCACGCAGGTAATCATAGGCAACCAATATTGAATTTTTATCTGTCATAACTGCTTGAAGTCGGCCATACGGACAAACAATCAAGCAAACTTGTTCTCTGAACCAGGAATAAACAGCAAAGAAAACCGTAGTAAAAACTAAAAGCGCAATAAAACCTCCTACATGCATTGAAACTGGCTCACTAATAATTTTAAAAAGGTCATTTTTACCAATAAGGTAGGCTAAAAAAGTATTTGCAATGATAAAGGAGAGAATAAAGAAAAGGATGTTTTTTGAGCCTCTTTTCAGGATTTTCTCGGTTGTCCAGTTGCTATGGTCAAGTACTTTTT
>Ga0214923_10006927_pt1 | contig 12516 bp, 13 predicted proteins | sample LL1510_MetaG_FD_177993 | JGI IMG/M metagenome (GOLD analysis project Ga0214923, IMG submission 177993) | Freshwater microbial communities from Lake Lanier, Atlanta, Georgia, United States - LL-1510 | ecosystem: Environmental > Aquatic > Freshwater > Lake | place: USA: Georgia | collected...
ATGATCGTTTCCCACTCCTTCGTTGCCACAAACCTTTGGCATCTCCTAGCCTCGTAGTACGATACAATCGTCACACAGCACTCTCCTGAGTAGGTCCTTATACTCTGGCAGTAATCGAACCCTAGACAGGTAGCAACGAAGGGCAGCACCTTCGCCAACTCTTGTAGCAGGGCATGGTTCCGCGTCACCATCAACTCGAGTTTGGGGAGAAGCGAGCGCGAGTGCCCCAGGGTCAACAGGTCGTTGCTGTACTGGAACAACTCCTCTACTACGCAGTCAAACTCGTCCATGGCAAAACATACAAATGTATTAGTTCTCGTTAATATCCAGCGCATCGTTGGTAAACTCCTGATCCTCGTCGGCATCACTTCCCTCCTTCTGTGGGGTCGCGTCACCAGCCTTGGGTGATTGATTACTCTGAGCGACTTGCTTCTTTGAGGGTGGACTGTACCCGATCTCCAGTGGTCTTTTGTGGGTTGGGGTATCCGAGGCAACGATGCCAAACTCTTGACACAGGTCAGTATATTCGGTGGTGGTGTAGTCTAGACACTTCTTGCTCACAGTTGAAGCCTGATATAGCTGAAACCTGTGGTCAGCTTTCCCCACCAGCATTAGAAGTCTGGCAGTGAGTGACAGAGCAAAGGGGTACTTGGGGCTACTGAGCTTCACCGAGAGGGTAAACTGGGGCTGTAGTACAAGGTTCCGAGCAACCAACCGTTGGAACGCGTCCTGCGACGCTCCCTGTAGGATGCCAGGCGGTACTACCGCACAGATAGGGTAGCCGCTGTGTACCCACCGGCGTCCCCTTTTTCCAGGAGGTGTCTTGGCCTTGGCTGCCTCGGTGGCCTGATTAAGCTCTTGGATAAACTCTGCTACTTGGGGGTCGCAGAGATCTGGCTCTCCCTTCGGGCTGTCATCGCGCCACGCCGAAGCCAGTGGGTACGACAGGTACATGACACGTTTAGCTGTACGCACGTTGGCACTTTCTGTATCCTCTGTCGCGGCGTTGCTATCGAGCTCAGGTATGTCAACCTTGAATCCCTTGTAGGCCCCATCCCGTAACATGGCAGTGACCTTGGCGTTTATCTCCTCCTTCTTTCGGAGCTGTGGCTCTGCTTGTCTCACCTTGCCCCTCATGGCTGCAGCGTGGGTCTGGCTACACTCAAACAACGGGTTTCCTTCCGATATCTGGGTAGCGATGTACTCTGTGAATCTCTCCAAGCAAGTGATAGCCCTAGCAAAGTTCTTGCATTCCTCCTTTACCAACTCCGTGGAGACAGAGGGTGCGTTCGCGCAGGGAAGGGAACCATCGAAGACAAAGAGAAGTTGCGCGTCCGTGGCGGAGATGGCTTGACTTGTCTTCCCAGGTATCCTACTCATCTGCTTCCAATCACCAGTAAGGGAGATGTGAGTGTTGGCTGTAGCCATAGGCAGAAAGGAGAGATACAGGGTCTTCTTGGGATCCTTTGCCAACCTGAGTTCCACTCTCTCAGACGTGCCATTGGCTCCAGGAATGATCTTCCTCTCCAACACCGCCTTAATGTATCGACTGGGACTGTGGCCAGGCTCGAGCTGGAACCCACCAGGGAGCTCCAGCAATCCGATGTAGTGGGGAAGCATCTCATTGTACTCTGCAGCTGTACTCCTACTTGCGTGCTCGGAGAGGGAGATAGAGTTGGAGGACGGTTCAGTCAAACTCATGGTTATGTGACCCCTCCGCGGCTTCGCCTCGTGCCGCACTTCCTAGCACACGGGCCGTAAGATGGTCTCTCTTTTAACGGCCTCTGGGTATGAACGCAGCCACGCATTTCCATCTCCGCAAAGCGCAGAATGTCACAGGAAGCCGAGACAGCATCGCTACCAGCATCGGAGCAGGAATCGCAGGTACTGCAGCCTGACCCCAAGCCTCTGAGCGAAGGTAACAAGTCACAGTCCAAGAAGAAGCTAGAGGAACGGTCGAGGAAGGCTGCAGCCAAACTCAACGGCCTACCAGTAGATAACCTCAAGGAGCAGCTACCGGTGGTGACGAGAGAACGTCGCCGCGTGATATTTAATCTACCGGAGAAGGAGCAGCCCAGTGCCGAAGCCAGCGCACGCGAAAGCAAGAAGCGCAAGCACCGTTCACCGAGCACGGAAAGATCGCCTAGCAAGGGGAAGAAAGACCGCAAGCCCAGCAAGGAGAAGAAGCGACACAAGTCTGGTGTGGTAATGGCTGGCACTAGCTCAACAAAGAAGAAGTCCAAGTCAGACACACCCAAGGAGCGAAAGCCGCATAGGTTCAAGCCTGGAACTGTTGCAGCCAGGGAGATCAAGAGGTTCTCATGGAACAAGAACGACATGAAGTTCATTCCCAGAGGGCCGTTTAACCGCATCATCAACGATATCCTAGCCTCCTACAGTCTTAGCCATGGCCTCCGCATGTCCAAGACTGCTAGGGAGGCTCTCAGAGGAGAGGCAGAGGATTGGGTAGTAAGGTTGCTACGTGGTTCAAACCAATGCGCCCAGCTCTGTGGCAGAGACACTCTATTCGCAACTGACATCGGATTCTTCCAGAACCTGTGTACGTACTATGCGGGAAAGGACTTGGAACGACAGAAATGTTAATACATGCTTGGTTTTGTCATCCCAGTGCTAGTTCTTACGTGTAATGCTACAGGCATTGCATGTGAAAATTAGCATTGACATGATGTTTATTCCCTCGGGCTTCGTCGCCCCGCCTTGGGTGGAAGTGCCCTAACGCGATGGGGTCTGAACCGCAGTGACTCAAGAGATCTGGCATTTTGTAGCTCATTGGCCAGCTCCACCACATCATAGAATCCCATCTTCGCTGCTCGGCAGATGTCTTCGGGAAGGATAGGCAGATTGTACCCAGCAAGGAGTTTCATGCACTCTGGCCAACCTTGTCGTATTGCGTTTGACATAGCTACTGGGTCAGGCCTAACCTTAAGGTCAAGTAGCGCTTTGAGTGCCTTGGTGCCATTGGCATGGCAAGCCATAGAGATAGCGGCGGTAGCCCACTCATCGCATCCGATTAGGCAAAGGTATGTCACTACGTGGGCCTGATTGTGCAATGCAGCCACTAGAATAGCATCTTCAGGTATTTCCTCTTTGGGAGCTTTCTGGATGGTTTCCAAATCCCCAGAAAAAGCAAGCAGCAGAAGCTCTGCCTTGGTGCTGACCTTCACCATCTTGATTTTGAATTGTGCCGGGATACGACGGCGTTTGCGCTACGGCATGCGCAACATAATTCAAATTCATCATGTCTACTGGTTTGACTCCTTCGTTTCACAAGCTTTCTTCGTTCAAGAATTCTTCTGCTGGCGATGGATTTGACTCCGAGGGAGAAGAGGGACGTGACATCTCAACTATACCAAGCCCCTTCTTAAAGATGGGCGACCTGGCGGTGGCCACACAGTACCTGAAGGTTGCAAAGCAATATCGTCGTGGAAGAAAGAGGTTTCAAGCCAAACTCAAAATGGGACTTGCAGCACTCCAGGAACTGCACTTCGAACGTACTCATCAACACCAGGAAAGACGCGAATAAACACAGTCCATTTGAAATGCAGTTCGTGGTAATTCTTCTTAGTCATGCATGTTTATACTAGAGGGTCTTCTTAGTGTCTATGTTGTAGGTTGGGTGTGTAGCTGCTAGTGCCACAACATGGAGGTTCCACTTAAACGGGAAGGAATTCCAGTCCTTGGGGAAGAGGTAGAACCGCCACCCCTCGAACTACCGCCTCCCCTAGAGGCCTCTGTCCCAGAGCTGCCCCCGCCAGCCCTAACTATGGCAGACATGTTCAGAGAGTCTGCCAACATTCGGCTATCGTGGAGTGGGCGTCAGTTCAATCACAACTTTAGCCCCAGCTCTGTGGCCTTCATCCATGCGTGTGTGCTGGCTGCCAACCGCGGGGATAACACACCGAACCCTGCCAACAACGAGAGAGAATTCGGCAGGATGATAGAGGCTGTGTGGAGAAAGCTTGGGCCAAGGCAACCTTCTACAACTACCTCAACTATCGAAATCACAACCTCAGTCATGCATGTTCCTGGAAGAGCTACGAAGAGAAGAAGGAAGAATAAATAATGGTTTATCCAAACTGGATTTCTTGGACTCCGTTAGCGTTGAGCCAATCCCACATCTCCTGCTTGATGGCCTCCCTGTCCTTTGCTTTGATTTGAGTTGGATCTTGGCCAACCATCTTGATCCACGTCCCGGAGGAGTTTACGGTAATCCGCACAATCGATATGGTCGAGGGGCAACAGATGAATTGACTAGCCTCATTCTTCGAGGCGGCATAGGATGCAATAGACACCAAGTTCATGAGGGATACACACTCATAAATCTCCTTTTGATCCGGTCCGTAATGCATTTCAGTTTTCTCAGAGCTTGAAGAGGGAACCTGAGTCGATTCTGCCATGATGGTTTCGCAACGTGGCGCATGCGCATGCGCAGATTCAAATTCCATCATGTCCGCACTTTGCCACGTGGCCGATCTCCGTGACGGCTCGGCAGAATTGCATAACTCAAAAACGATGGCTTGTGAAGCGATTCCACCTGGCAATATCCAAGAACTACCTCACGGTTGGGATCAACTTACACAAGGTAAGAACGGGTTGTGTGAATTGTTTTAACTTGATTAGAGAATCCTCCTGCTGCCGAACGAAAGTCTTGCAAGAGAGAGAGAGAAGATGACGCAGGTTGGTTATTTTTCTTGACTTTTCTAACTACACTAAAGCGGACAATTCCATTGTGTCGACTCCAGCTGACGATGGGATCGACACAGTGAAAATGACCAAGAAGGCGAAGGTGGAAAACAAGTGTCACACAGAGGACGTAATTGAGTTCATCGGCTGGTGTGTCACCTCTACCTACCAGTACGACATCCTTGCTGGAGTTTCTGCAAAGTTTACGTGTGCCCACCATCAAATGGGCACTAGTCGTGATAAGATCCAGTATGTGGTGGGGGAGGCTGACACAGAGGGGCATTTCTATTTGTATCTCACTCAACCCAATTGGACCCGAAGGACTGACGTCGAGGAGAAAACGCAGAAGTGTTTCTATGCCGATGGGGAGTGGATTACCAGGAGTTTGGTCGAGCTGGGGGTGCTGAGCGAGCATGACTATAAGTTCACGATGGAGTTGGTCAATGCCCTGTTCCCGCAGCAGTATCAGTCGCCGACCAGCCCTGTTCGCGAGACTCCAGACAGCCCAGAGTCGCCGGAGACACCGGCCCCCAAGACTCCCGAAAGCCCAGAGCATGGCCAAGAGCAGACTGAGGACCCCACTCCCAAGTCTCCCGGAACGTCCAAGTATGACCTAGAGCCTTCTGGCAGTCCGGAGTACTAATAAACCCACTTGGTTTCTGACACCCTTTTCCCACCTCACGCAACGCACGCATAACACTAAAATATGTTGCTGTATTTGGCTTGAAACGCACTGGCAACCTCCGCAGCAAGGTCTGGTCGGATCTTAGCCACGATAAGCTTGTTACGGAACGCCTCCTCGCTTCCCAAAGCCAGGAAGTCGATCACCATGGCGCGTGGGTTTGGGTAGATTTGTGATAACGTAGCGCAACTTGTTTTTCCCATCCCGGGAATAGTGTTTGGTACGAACGTGGGTGGGAGCAAGGAGTTCTGGAAGTTCCTCGCCACCTGACTCTGGCTCTTCTTCTTCTTCTCCTTCACGGGTGTCGGGTTCTCTTGCTCTCTTGTTACTTGAGCCGGCAGATGGATGTGGATATGCTGTGAGATCTGTGGGGCCTCCTCCACGCGTGAGGTTTCCATGATGCTGTGGATCTATGCGTCTAGGCCTCTTACATATCGGAGTGTCATCTAACCAAGTCTCTAGCTTTGGGAGGTCGAGGTGGGAAAGAACGGAATGCTTGACTAGAGTCTCGCGTAGGATGGCCCGAAACCCAATCGATCTACCATACTCCCTCTGCTCTGGGGTACTACCATTAGTGACGCTTAGCACACTATACTTGTCAGCGAAGTGACACAGAGACAGAGTTACACCGTTCCTGGAGATCATGGCGTGTGATCCCGGGTTGCGTGACGCTTTCACGAACCTCAGCACATCCTCTGGCGGGGTGGCTATCTTAACGCAGAAGGTTGGCTCCATTGCGTGGGAAGTGCGTAGCCCCGCAGTTGCGTTGCGTATAATACACATCTCATGTCTCTTCCTTTGACTTCTCGTGGCCTCGCCCTGGGCAACTTCCTCGCTCGCATAGCCATCAGCATTACCGACAACATCCCCGTGAGTGGGTGCCAGTGTGTGGTAGACGACCTCAAGATGGTGTACACCAGGACGCTGCACATCTCCTCTATCTCGCTTCCCGCCACAGACAAGGAGGCCTGCATCCAGAACAGCAAGTTCCGCACCGTGGGGCAGTTCGTCAAGCTGACTATGGTCCCGCTGGGTATTGTAAAGTCAGAGGACGTGTCCTTGCTTATCAGGAGCGTGATACTGGAGGACTCTACCTTCCTCAACGGCTGTGTCTCTATCCTTCACAGACCTCTTTGCGACGTACTGGTGAATGACAACGCCTTCATCGACTTCGTTGCACACGTCAGTCGTTCCATGTCCCGCAGGAACGAGGACACGATCGTGACGTACAGTGGCCAGGGCGCCGACCTCGTGTACATGGCAAAGAAGGGCGAAGTCACTGCCATGATCATCCGGCATGGCACCACGCGTCAGATTGACGCGAGCATCTGCATGGGCGTGCGGGAGCTCCTGTCCGGTCTACTGGTCGAGTCCCAACTCCTGTCTACGGAGACTCTAGACCGGTGCCTGTGTGCTGTGATCTCAAGAAGGCCGCCAGCCTCCTCCTTCTGCCAAACGCAACGCAGTGTGTCATTGTGCAATGCTTCCTCCAGTAAATCGATCATTTATTAGTTCTCTACTGGCAGGCCTACCTCACGCCTACACCACACGCGTAGCAGTGCCGCACACTCACTGTGAGACTTCCCTTGATTGCGGCGGAAGTTGTGGTAGCGGTTGAAGAAGGTGCAGATGGTATCCCCAGTCTCAGCCACGTTCATCCGCATCACGCCTAGGAGCTGCCCAACCCTAGTGTTGGTGACTCTCCCAGGAGTGGACCCTGGCATGCCACCTAGGTATCCGTCCAGCAACACGAAGTGGCACACAGCAAAGAAGAGGAAGTCCGCGTAGAACTCAGCGGCCTCTGGAGGGATCTCACGCGCAGTCCGGGGAGCGCGACCCGCTATCTCCATGAGGTACCTCGTAGATCGCCGAGTGCAATGGGCATAGTTGTCAAGTATCCTCTGCTGGTTGGGCGGGTACGCAACGTGGCACAAGGCCTCCTCCCGAGTAATCCCCAGTCGCTGGACCAAACGATCCAAGGCCAAGTCATTGTAGAGACAGCGGTGAACGAAGACTTGACCCGATTGCTCCTTGCAGCGGTTGAGCCCTGCGGCGTACTCCGTGTCATTGATGGTACCCATCTCTAGGCAGGCCTTGAGAACCTCTTGAGCCACAACGGAATGGTCTTCAATTGTAAAGAGCTTCTTGGTAATGACATCCTCCTGGTTCTGCATCTCTTGCAGGGAACGCGACACTTCCATCCTGGCTGCCTTGTAGGACTTAATCTTCTCCGTAAGCTTCTCGATTGAGGCATCAATGTCGGGACCCGTTCTGGTGTTCGTCCGTCTGCTGGATCTCAGGTCTTCGCGGGCCTCCTGGGTGAATCGAATCTGCTCCGTAAGGCCTGTGTACTCATCGTTTAGTAAGTTCGAGATGTCCTCCTTGCTGCGGCCAATGATGCGTGTTCTAGCCTCGTCTGTCAGGGCTGTGTATATCTGTGCCGTCCTCTCTTGGTTCGGGCGCGCGCGTAAGCTGTAAGTCTCAAACTTTGGTCTCTTGCCGAACGGGTGCAGCAGGTCAATTGGGGCCTCTGGTGCTGCGCGCTGATCCGGAGGGAACACGCCATACTCATCCAATGCAGGGTCGCCCGAGACGCCCTCTACCCAGTCGCCAACTGGTGGCCTTGATGGCATCATCGACCTGAATGCATCCTCGGCAGGGCCACCCCAGGGAGCACTATTTAGAAGGGGAATGTAGACGCACAGACAATCCATCGTGAGGTTGTAGGGGTTCACCTCACCAATCTGCTCTAACTTGGTCCCAAGCCTGATGGCCCTCACGTTGACATCCTCCGCCCCTGCCTTGTAGCCGAGCCCTCTCCCTGGCTTGGGGGTAGCCCTGGCGTTGGAAGTGAGGAGGACCAGGATGACCGAGGCCAGATCCATGTCTCCCCCAGAAACGCGGCCACCCTTGATGAACCAATCCGTCAGGCTCTTGACCAGGGTAGCAATGATCTGGTATTGAGAGGGGGGGCGGTTGCGCATCCTCGGTGCTAGTGACATAGCAGCATCGGCTAGAGGCTCAAAGTTCTGCAGTATCGCGTAACCAGAGGGGTGGACAGAAAACTTGCACTTTGGGTCGAGCGGTTGCCCAAAGACCGGGAATGGAACATCGTCGGGTACTCCAAACGCATACTTGCGCAGCACGTGCAGCATCCTGTTTTGCGTGGGCGTTGTGCCCATGTTCATCAGCTGCATCACGTAGTCCCCAGTGCTAGGCTTCACCATGAGGAAGGGAACAACGTAAGAGAGATGGGAATACTGGAAGGGGATGGCCGGGTCTGGGGCACCGATTCCCTTGCCAAAGACAGTGTTGATGGCCCCTGCGGCAGTAAGAGTATTGGAGATGGCGGCAACCTTCATGAACGTGCGGATGGTGCCCACGTCGCAGCCAAACAACTCGAGCATGCGGGCCCTCACAACGTAGGAGGCATCGAGTGCGGACAGATCAGTCTCGGGGATAACTCTCCCGCGCATCATCATGAAGAGGATTGTCAACAGAGCTTGGGTCCCCTTGAAGACACTCTGGAATGGCTTCTTCCATGACGAACTAATCGCCTTCTCCTTCATCGACGCGGTGAGTGCAGACTTGGAGTGCTTGTCCACCATTTGCTCATGTTCGTTGGCACCATCGTAGGTCCGCAGAGATATGATCCTGTCCTTGACGGGACCAGACATCAGCACGCCGGGGATGTTGATCGCAAACGCTTCGCTTCCCTTCTTGAGACCTTTCTCTTGCTTCGTGTAGCGATGGCCATCCTTGTCGATGTAACATGTATGGGTCACCATCTCGCGCGTCGTCACTCTGGTCTTGAACAGGCTCTCCGCCAGGGACACGTTACTGTTTCCGAGAGCACCCATCACAGCCTGTACCATCAACAGGATTGTAACCACCGTCTTGTCGGGCACGCCAAACATCTGCGGCATGCATTCGTCGTGGACCTTGGTATTACCCCAGCCACACTTAGGGTCAGTACCAGCCCTCTCCGTGGAGTAGCTCACGTTATCGCAGGTTCCGGGGATGGCCATGTCTGTAGCGTACTCCATTGCCATGGACTTCCCTGTACCGGCAAGACCCTCGAGCACCACCACCATCGAGAGCAAGTTGTTATCCCGAACAGCGTCCCACACAATAATGGCAAGCCAAATACACAGAGCATGAACACTCTTCACTACCTTGACGTGCGTCATGTCGCGGAACATGTACTGCATCAGTTGCTGCTCGCTAGTGTAGCTAGGTAGGTCGTCCATGTGGAGATCACCCGAAGCGCCGCGAAACGCAAATAGGTGGGAAACCCCTCCCGTAACACTGAGTTCATCTCGCAGCCACGAGTATTTGGCACCGTTGCAATCCTGGGGTTGGTTGCTCGCTTCCGCCATCACAAACTCCGCAGTCCTGGCAAAGGCCTCTAGAATAGGTTGTAAAGATCCAATGGTCATGTTCGTCGGCACCGTGTTACGATACGTCTCCATCAGGTCCATAATGGTTACAGTAGGCTTCAGTGAGATGACGTTCCTCATTCTCCCACGACGCGCCCGATACTCCTTGAGCGCCATGTCCCACGTGTAATGCGGATTGTCAATCAGGATCTGGATGAACTCGGGCGTAAGGTGTTCCAGGTTGTCTCTGAAATCGGGCATACGCGTGCTGCGGAATCTGACTGGTTCGCACATGTTGGCATTGGGGTAGTAGTACGTGTGGTCGGCTAGGGCGGGGACGTATACAGCTTGTTCCAAGCCCTCGCAGGCCCAAAGCCTGTCTCTGACGATGGCCTCGCGCATGGCCCTACGTTGGGCATTGATGGCCTCCTCAGCATGCTCAGCGCCCTCGTCGTCGGTGAAGCTCACTGGTGGAAGAGGGATGTACTGCACGATCTTATCTGCTGCGTTCTCCAGGCTGAGAAGGGATTCGATGCTGTGATTACCACCTAGTGAGCGGGTCACGCCTGTGGGTACAGGGTTGATTACCTTTCTGTGCCAGTCCTGGGATGTACACGGAGGGGCCAGGCTCTACCCCAGCTACGTAGTGGAAGGCATTGTAGACTGAGACTGGGTCGCTCGCGAGGTCACAGAAGGCCTCCTGCCATGCCTTTTGAATACCCTCCGAGCGGACGCTACCAGGGGCTTGTACGGAGGCAGTAACCTTGCCCTTGTAACCTCCCAACAGCCCGTTCATCCAGGAGGCACTCGACTTGCTCCTGGTCGCCAGCTCCACGACCCACTCGCCAGGTGTGAGTACAGTAACCTTGGCCTTCTTCTTCTTTCCCTTGCGATCAGGACGTTCAAGAGGCTCCACCGCGGCTATGTCGTCCCCACTATCCATCGCAGCTGGAGGGTCGGGCAGATCCTCGATTTCCTCATCCTGTGGTGGCCCGTCACCAGCCATAGAATCGGGCTGTCCCTGGTAGTTGGTGTAGAGGTACCACATCCATCCCAAGTGCTTGCCGTCAATCACAACTTTCTCCAGAACCAAGGCGGACCCAGGCCTACTGCCGGGGATGGTCGTCACGTCTTCCTCCATGCCATACTCCTCCTCCCACAGACGCATGTGACTGGCATTGTTTACGTTGGGCAGTGGACGACGGACAAAGTTGCCCTGGTGGTGCCTGAAGCCATGCTGCATCCGATAATGCTGTGCTAGCAAAAATAGGAGTACTAGTCTGTGGTATCTTTCCCGTTCTGTGTCCTTCTTGATGTCAAGTGGATGGGTTGGGTGTCCATTTCTAAACACCTCGTTGGGGAGGAACAGAACATACTGAAGGAAGCCATCCTCTGTGAGATTCCCAAGGTAAGCAGGGGAAACTCCAAATCTTCCTTGGAAGAAGTGTTGAGCATGGGTGGCCATTAAGACCAATAATTATAACTCTAACAAAAAGATTACATACGAAACAAAAAAAAGAGGAGAAACCCACTTGGGAAGTTCAAGGAATGGAAAAGTGAAGTCTGCGCATTTTTGTGCCGCGTGGCGCAAGTCGGGTCGCCGTGGCGCATGGCCAACATGGCGATTGCGTGACGCACTGCCAACATGGTGATTGCGTGACGCACTGCCAACATGGTGATTTCGCACTTTTTTCTGTGCATTTTCCAAATGTCGAATTTCTTCAACCTGAACAGTAGACTCAGATACAAACAGGAGCTTGAGTCGCTTAGGAGTAATGCCCTTCAACAGCTTCTTGATGAAAAGCACACTGCGTTAGAGTTGACCATGCTGAAGGCCTGGAGACTAGTGGTTCACTACACCCGCTGGGTCTACGTTAACACTTTGCATTGTCGTTCGAGACATCAACTGGCCAGGTGGAATGGTGACGGATACGCCGACCTCATGACGAACGTCGTGATCGATCAAATCGAGAGGTTGAGAAGGAGGAGAGGCGTTTCCCTTGTTCAGGACGACACTGCCCCAGTACAGAAGGAATGCATTCCACTTGACCTTGACATGTTCGGAGAGTACCCGGCGCCCCCAATGAATACGATCGATACCATTGACCCGTTTCCCAGTTACTACTCTCGGTCGCCCCACGTGTTCCATGTCATCCGACACAGGTTGCCATCACTGCCCATGGGTGAGGGTTCGCTCGACCATGCTGTTAAGACGAGGCCAGGCATGAGGGTGCAGTTTGGGCAGAGGTTGCAGATGTTCTACTCGTGTAGCGAGTCTGTAGCGTACAGATACTTCGATGACTTTCTTCTTGCTGTTAGGAATGGCAAAAGGACTACCGAGGACGTCGTTGCGTGGGTCAACTTTACCCCAGAGGCAAGAGTCTTGTGTGCTCCCATGCCACTTGTTCGGAAGCTTCCCAAGTACTTGAAGGAGTGGGAAAAGAGGGCCACTTGTTTGGGGGTGCACACCCAGACTTGTGGCCCGCCTCTATTGTCCCAGTAAACTGTATTTTATTCTTTATTTTGTCTCTTTCTTGTGGGGAGTGGGACGCCACTCGTGGTGGGTTGGATGTGTTGTTTTCGTTTCTCCCTCTCCCATCCCGGCGGGGCTGGCGGTTTGGTAACCGGCTGACTAAGCTGCCTACCGAGTCACTGGACCTGCGCGAGGCCTGACGCTCAGCAGAGTGGTGGTCAGGCCAGTGTCATGGTAACCGGCTGACTAAGCTGCCTACCGTGTCACTGGCCTTGGCT
>Ga0214923_10006929_pt1 | contig 12515 bp, 12 predicted proteins | sample LL1510_MetaG_FD_177993 | JGI IMG/M metagenome (GOLD analysis project Ga0214923, IMG submission 177993) | Freshwater microbial communities from Lake Lanier, Atlanta, Georgia, United States - LL-1510 | ecosystem: Environmental > Aquatic > Freshwater > Lake | place: USA: Georgia | collected...
TCAAGCAACACAAATGCCAACACAAATGCCAAGACAAAATGGTCAAGCAACGCAAATGCCTACACAAATGCCAAGACAAATGCCAAGACAAAATGGTCAAGCAACACAAATGCCAACACAAACTGGACAAATGCCTCTTTCTTTAGATAAGTTCCCTATTCAAATTAGAAGAATATTAGTAGAAATAGGAGGAAATAAACCAACAGAAAAACAAATAGCTAGTTTAGAAAAAGCAATTAGAGAAGTTGTACCAAATATAAAACTACTAATAGATGAAGTAAAAAATGCAAAAAAAGATAGTAAAGGACAACCAGAAGTTTCTGAAGAAAAATTACAATTAGTTATGTTAATGATTAGTACATTTATGTTATCTCAAGGTAAATATTTTAAAGATGAAATTGGTTCAGATATAGGTAAATCATATGGAAGTATGCCTCAAAAATAAGTATACATTATAATTATGATTTATAAAAAAAGATTTTTATCCTTAAATCTTAAATAATAAGTATGATATTTTATATTGTAATCATTATCAAATGCTATACAGATAACAGAACAATAGAAATCTTCATTATAATCAAGTTTATAATTTATTTGAAATTGATAAACATGCATATTTTTATTTGTAAAATATAATATATTGGTATAATTATATTTTATTATATTTACAAGTGATTCTGGTATATAATTAAATATTTCATCAGATATATTTTTTAATAAATAATATTTTTTAAGATTATCAAAAGTATTATTTTTATATTCATAACATAATCCTCCATAATCTAATTTTTCAAAATATAATTTTTTTAAATTATTTGTTTTATCATAACCAAAATATATAGCATTTTTTAAATCTTTAATATCAAATGGTTCTATATTCATAAACTTAAAATATTTTTCTCTGTCGCATTCTTTATAATTTAGACCAAATAAAATTCTTTTTTCTGTTTTATGTTGATTATCTTTATACACATATTTTATAGAATATTCTATTAAAAAATTTTCATATGTATTAAATGTATTAAATCCATCTATTATAAACTGTATTTCATCATTATTTATATATTTTCTTAAAGTATTTATAATATTTTTTATCTTTTTATTATCCATATTATATATAATGTCTAATAATATTTTTGAAAAAATTAATAATGATATTCTTAATATGCAAAAAAAAAATAAACCAAAATCTAATAATAATTTTATTTTTATAATAATAATAATAATTTTAATAATAATATTAGTTACTTAAAAAGGAGGACAAAATCTTTAATTAATTTCTTTATATATATATAATATATAATGGCTCATAGCTTACCAAACGAAAAATTATATTATCGCTTATTTGATATGATTCCTCCACTAGCAACAAATGTAGCAGATTTAGAATTATTATCAACTGTTATGAAAAAAGTAGGACCTCCTAAACCTATTCCAAAACCAGTTATTCAAATACCTGATCCAGCAACAATTGGATCAACAATGCCTGCATTAATTACATATTGGGGACAATTTGTTGATCATGATATTACATTTGAGGATAAATCTATATTAGGACCTAATCCAACTAACATAAATGAACTAGTTAATGAAAGAACTTCTTGGTTTGATTTAGATTGTGTTTATGGAGCAGCTAATCAATATTTAACCGAAGAAAATGGAACTAAATTTTTAATTATAGTAAACGCTGCTGGAGAAGAAGATTTGCCAAGAGATCCATTATCAGGACAAGCTTTAATTGCTGATATTAGAAATAATGAAAATTTAATTGTACAACATATTCAGCTTGCTTTTTTTAGATACCATAATCGTATTGTAAGTGAATTAAGTGTTAATACTTTTCTAACACCCTTTGAATTAGTAGCAAAAGCTAAAAAAATTGTATCAAATCATTATCAACATATGTTAATATATGAATATATTAAAAGAATAATATTACCTGAAGAATTTAATAGATTATTTGTTAATGAATTTAATGTTTTAAATTCTAGAATTTATGGTGAAACACCTAAAATGCCTATTGAAGTAGCTGGTGCAATGTATAGATTTGGTCATGCTCTTGTTAGAAATGAATATTATGTAAATGTAAATATAGATTTACCTATTTTTTCACTTAAAAAACCACTAGATATGAGAGGTATGAGACCTTTACCAGTAGGATTACATCTTGATTTTCATTTATTTACTCCTACACAAAATTTTAATGGTTTTCAAGTAGCAGAAAAAATAATTCCTTCACTTGTTGAAAATTTATTTGAATTACCTCTTGATAATAATGATAGTTTATCTAGAAGAAATTTAGTTAGAGGAAATGTTTATCAATTACCATCAGGTCAATCTATTGCTAAATATTTAGGCGTGCCTTATCTTGATAATGCTAATCCCGATCCTAACTTTCATGTGAATATCGCATTAGAAACTAATTTTGCGGCTGAAAATGCTGCAGATCCAGAAACTACAATTACTCCTGAAGTTTTAACTTTTCTAAATAATATATTTGGTAGTGAAACACCATTATGGTATTATACATTAAGAGAAGCTGAAGTGTTTGGAAATGGTAATTGTTTAGGTCCAGTAGCCAGTAGAATAGTTGGTGAATTTTTTTATTCACTACTTAAAAAATCAACAACTTCAATCCTAAATAATCCTTTCACTCCTACAGTTGGAGAATTTGGCTGTGTTGAACAAGGAACTTATTTATTTTGTGATTGGATTGCATATGCTTTTAATTTACCAATTAGAGACCCATTAATTCCTTTACCAAATGTAGAACAAAATAATTTACATTTAGACGTTGCTTAAAATAACTATATAATATAATTTAGTTATTTTCTTTTACATACATATTTGTATATGATAAAACATAATAGATATATTGTAATTAATATAATAGATACTTCAAAAATAGATAATGGTTTGTGTTGATTAAATTTTTTAATATCAATATTATCGTAAATTTTTTTAATCTCTTTAGTATCAATATTAAATTTTTTTATTTCTTCATTTATTAATTGTTTATTCATTTATATATATTTGATACATATTTTTTTATTTTAATTTTATATTATTTTACACATTTTTAACAAAAATAATATTAAAATAATAACAATAATAGTCATCATTGGGTCTACACTTTTATTATTAGAAATATTATTAAATCTTTCTAATTTTGGTATTTTAACACCACTTGTTCCTTCTCTTAAATTTAAATTTGGTATATAAGCGGGCGTTGGTGATAAACTATACACATTGTCTCTAAAATATGTTTCAGTATTTGGCTGTATCGGATAAGTCCAAGTATACGCTCTCCACGGAAATATAACATTGTTAAATCTTGGCTCAAGTTCATAATAACTCCTTCTACTAGGAACTTTATCTAATGAACCATTACCATTCTTTTTATCTTTTTTATCATCTTTTTTATCTTTTTTATCTTTTTTATCAACTTCATTGTCGTCTTTTTCATCATCTTTTTTATCTTTTTTATCAACTTCATTGTCGTCTTTTTCATCATCATCTTGAATAATTTTATCTATTTGTTGTGAAGGATAATAAAAATTATCTAGAGTTTTACATTTTGGATATGGTTCATCTTGTAATGACATTGGATAAAGATAACCATTTTTAATACAGGCAGATGATAGAGTTGTTGGATATAGAGGTGGAGTTATGATAACATTATTTCTTATTTTATTAGATACATTATCTAATAATTTATTTTCATAATCAAAATGATAATTATTATCTAGATAACCGGTATCTATATCAACCTTATTATATATTTGTGGATATTGATCCAGATTAATTGTCATAAGTATATAATATAAACTTATATTATATAACTTTTTTTTCATTATAAAATAAATTATTTATTTACCATAACTAAAAATAATAAAAATATTATAATTATGATTAAAATATGATTATCAATTATTACTGATTTTCTATCTATATTTGAATGAATAATAAAAAATTCTTTATGTTGGTCCATAATTATATAATAGGATAGATATTATATTATTAATATTTATAAATTAAATATTATTCAAATTATTTATTTGATGATATAAGTAAAAAATAATATTTTGCGTTTCAACATTATTAAGATTATATTTTTTTTTAATTTCTTTTTTAATAAAATTAAATAATTTAATGTTTTTATCATCATAAAAATGTATAATTACTGTCTTGTTCTTTCTAACTTTTCTTTTAAGATTTTTTATAAATTTATTTGAAAAAAAGTTTTTATTCTTTAATAATTTATATATTTTTAATAAATTTTTATCATACTTTATTTTTCTAAAATATAATACTAATAGTATGTTTAGTATTATCATGAATATAATGTAAAGAAATATGTATAATTTAGTAAATTTAATAATATTATAATTGTTATTAACTAAATTTTTTATATTTTGTATCATACTGTATAAAAAGGTTTTAATATATTCCATATTATAAACAATATATATAAAATAATTTTTTTTATAAAGTTATATAAATGAAATATTTATTATTCCTAACATTTGTTTTATCATTTTATACAGTTAATTCATTAAATACTACAACGAATTTAACAACTAATTTAATCACTAATATAACAAGCGAAGGCTTAAAATGTGATTTATGTCATTTAGGTGTATCATATATTGAAAAATATTTACAAAATAATAATACACAAACTGAATTAGAAAATGTATTAGATAATTTATGTTATAAGACACCGGATAGTAATTTATGTATTTCTTTAGTAAATAACTATTTACCACAAATTATACAACTTATTGAGGAAAAAGAAACACCGCAAGAAATATGTAGTCAATTAAGTATATGTGATACATTTTTAAAGATACACAAATAAAAGATAATAATTTATAAAAAAATAATTTATAGTATTATTTATAATATAAATTATAAAGTAATGAACTTTATTGAAAAATTCAATAAAATAACAAATCCAATCACCTCGTGGAAAGGAGCTGGAATAATTTTATTTGATAAAGATAATTTATCTTTATTACTTGTTAGAGATACAAAAAGTAAAAAATTTGGTTTTCCAAAAGGTCATTATGAAGATTATGATAAAACACCTTTTGAAACAGCAATTAGAGAATTAAATGAAGAAACAGGTTTAACTATAGAAGATATAGAATTATTTTATGACTATCCTGTTTTGTGTAAAAATAAGTATTATTTTTGGGTTGGTAGAATAAATACTGATATAAAAAATCCTGAAAGGTTTTATATAACTAAAGAAGAACCCACGATTAGTCTAGTTAAATATTTTAATATAAATAAAATTTTTCAATTAAATACAAATATAAGTCTTAAAAAATTTATAATTCTCTATGATAAATTTGCAAAATGTTCTGCTGCTGGTTCTCTACAGCAAGGACATAAATAATTATAATTTGTTAGCCAATTATCAATACAGTCTGTATGATATACATGATTACAATTTAATATTCGTGTATCATCTTCTCCTTCAAAACATGCTTGACAAACAGTACATTTAGTATTAACTTCTTTAATATTAGATTCATATTCTTTAAATTTTTTTCTTGTAATACCTTCTATTATTTCAGGTTTTACAGTTAATTTAATATTTTCCATATTACCTTGGGGAGAATTTATAATCATATCACTTAATAACATAAATGTATAAGATCTACTAATTAATCTCCTAATTTCATCAACTAATATTTCATAAACAAGAGTATAATTATCATTAAAAACAACATTTATTTGAGAAAGTGAATATGTTAAAATTGCAGCTATTACATCTGAAATTTGAAATTGATGTGTATCTCTAAAAGCAGTTCTAATTGTATATTTAATTAAATTACTTAGTTCATCTGTATATTGTAAATTTGATAAATAAGATATTTCTATTATTGCATTTAAGTCTTCTGAGGTTGTAAATAATTTATTTGAAGCTTCTTCCATTAAAACATTTACTCTATTATTTATTTCAACATTTGAATTTGGATTAATATTAACTAAATTTGATAACATATTAAATGGATGATAATAAATATCATAATGTTCTTCTTCGTGTTCATTATCCGCATAATTTTCTTCAGAATTTTCTAGTTCTTCATTATTCTGATTTTCTTCTATTTCTTGTTCTATATTTTCAGATTGATTATGTATATTATCATATTGATTAATAATAATATCAATAGGAGAAACTGGAGTATTATAATTATTAGGTTCATTTGACTCGTTGTCAGCATTGTTATATTCAACTGAATTTTCCAATTTATTATTATCCTGCATTATATATATATTATATTATATTCATATAATATTTCAAATTTTTAGGTATAAAAAATTAAATAACAAAATAAATAGAATAAAAAAATAATAGTTAATATAATATAATGGATAAATCAAATAATAATGTTAATATTAAAATAGATACTATTCCTTATTTACCAAATATATATTTAGGAAATAATAAAAAAAAGGATTTTATAGATTTTAGTAATGCTATTTCTGCTGATAAAACAATATTTATATTTAATATGGTTGATTCTGTAATAGAGCAAACACAATATAATAATCCTAATTATTTCTTATTTGGAAATAATGATTCTAAAGATTTTAATCTTCCACCTATAAATTATTTTTACAATAATATTTTAAATAATAATATAGCAAAAAATAATTATAAAATATTATCTTTTAGATATGAAAGTTCTGAATTTGATAATATTTTACTAAATGAAATTGGTTATATAACTTCTACTAATACAATTATTACCCCAATTAATATTAATACTACTATATTTTCTAAAACTATTGATTCTGTTATAATAGATCCTAAAACTACCACACAAATAACTTTAACTATTGATACAGGAAAAGCATTTATAACAACTGATTTAGTTATTGTATCATCTACAATAGATTCTTCTAATTATTTTCAAGGCACTATTGTTTCTTATAATTCAAATGATGGAATTATTGAAATTAATGTTGATTCATCAGAAATTTATGGTTCTTATACAACCGCAAGTTATTATTATGTTAGTAAATTAGGAAATGAATTTTTTAGAGAGTTAGAAATTACAGATTTTAAAAGTAATAAGTTTATTGTATATTTCTATTATTTTAAATATTTATATAACGATAATAAAAATCCATCTAATTATGTAAATTATAATAATTTTACTAATAATATTTTTTATAATAAACAAAATTGGAATGTATTTATATATCCTTTTAATGATATAATAAATGGATATACATATATATATAATTTTCCAAATAAAAAAGAATATTCACTAAAAAATTCAATTTATAACTATATTAATGTAATAGATTTTAGTGAATTAAAATTAACAAATATAAAAGATAATATTGATTTTACATATTTTGAAACTATAAAAAGTAATGAAACAAAAAATTTAAATAAAACATTTTATTTAAGTAAAAATATAAAATCATTCAATGATTATATAAATAAAAATAAAGATGATGAAAATATATTTATATCATTAAATGAAATAAATTATTTTTATGGTGAAACACTTGAAGAAAAATTAAGTTATCTTAATTCAGATACTAATACAATCATTGCTGATTTTTTAAAAAAAAATAAAACATACGTTAATACATCAACTGGAACTAGCTTGTCGATGGATAATAAAATCTCATATCTTAATACAAAAGATAAATATTTTAATAATACAACTTATGCTCAATATATATCTAATGTCGATTTAACAGAAAAATTATATGATTTTGATTTAATTTATTGTGTTAATAGTTATTTTGATATTATCTCTTATAAAAAATATACTTTAGAGCCAGAAGTTTATTATAATGAATTAGATTATATAAATCAAAATTTAAGAAAAATATTATTATTAATTAATCCAAATATAGTTTATGATGATTATGTTAATAGCCAATTTGAACCAAGTAGTTCTACTAATAATACAGTTTCAACTAGTATTATTAACTTAATTAATAATCCTATAAAATTTAAAATTGACGATGATAATAAATTAAAAATAAAAGTAGTTGAAGATACAGAAATAACAGGTTTAGATACAAAATCTTATATAATTTGTAGATATTTATTTATTTTATCATATGTAAATTATGCAGATAATGAAGATAAAAAAATACAATACTATTATATTTACATTAATGTAGCATTTTATAATTCAATTTATATTAATATAATTAATCAATTTAAAACAAATACTTTTGATGTTTGTTATGTATGTAGAGATTATTTAAATTCTAATATAACAACTAGTCCAACTATATTTAATGTATTAAAAAAAACTAATATGTATCAAAATATTATAAAATGGAACTTTGTAGATACTAAAATATATTCTTTTATCTATAATTATGATATTTATTCAGAATATAAAGATAGAACAAATTCTATTATTGTAAATAATTTTTATTTTTTATTGGTTAATATAATTCAAAATATCACTCATAATGATGGGAAAAATAATTTAATTATTAATAATTTTAATGATATCTTATTTGAAAAAATTAACAATTTTATCTCTAATATGATAATCTTAAATAATACAAATTCTACTCTTGGTTATAATAAATATCTATCTAGAACTGATAATTTATTTAATATAATAACTGATACTAATATTGATTCTAAATATTATACAGAATTTAAATATTTACCAGTAGAAAATTCAACTCCTGATGATTTTGTTTCTCCTGTTGAATCTGGTTATTTACAAATTAATTATTTACCTTTTGGTATTTATAGAGTTTTTAAATTTAATAATTATAATCCTGCTAGTTATGCGGAAGGTGATTTTAATATATATATTGTTATGTTATCTTTAGCAAATATAGTTAAATATAATTATCAATTATTAATTAGAGTTTCACCACCCTACGAATATGATGATAAATTTTATGATTATATAAAAGAAAATAATGATAATAATAATTTTATAAATAATAATAATTCATTATTTACTAATAGATGTGAAATGTATTTAACTGTGACTGATGAAAAAGGTGATATTATATATGTAAAAAGTAATGATATACAAACTAATAGAATTTTATGTTATAAATTATTTAATTTTTATACAGGAGATCAAAATATTTTTAATAGATTACAATTATATGTTAATACTGTTTCTTATAATAATTTTTATGAAATGAATATAATTTATGAAGATTATTATTCTTATTATGTAAATAATAATTCAACTAATACAAATAATATTAATACAATGGCACTTAACTATAATAAACTTAAATTTTATCCTCATATTAATGATAACATTAAAGATATATTAATTTACGACTTGGAAAGATTTAATAATAATGTATATAATATTAGTGAATTATATTATAATACTGAAATAATAATAGAAATTACAAAAAATAATGATAATCTTTATAAGATACAAGAAATAATAGATAATTGTGTATATTTAATGTATTTATTAAAAGTTATAATATTATTAAAAAGAGTAAAATGTTATTTTATAATATTGAATAATTTAGGAAATTATTATAAATTTCCTGTTAATGTACCTATAGATAGCACACTTACAATTAATGATTTCTATAAAATTATTTTAAATGATATTACTGAATTAAAAGATGCTTGCAATTATATTTATAATTTAAATTTTTTTACTATTTCAATCTCAAAATTAGAAAGTTTCGTAGCATTATTTATAAATATAACAGAAATAAGTGATATATATTTAGAAAATATACAAAAGTTATTTTTTGATAATATTAATGCTAAATATTTGGATGAAAATAATATTAGTTTAACCATTATATATATTGAAAATTTAATAATTGATTTTACAAATAATAAAAATTATACTTTATCAAATATTACTAATTTAACAGCAGAATTAAATATTTTAAATTACACATTACAAATAGAATCTTTTATAAAAAAATATGTTGATACTTTTAGGATATTAAATTATTTTGAAAATAGTATTAATGAACTTTCACCTGAAACAAAAGAATTATTTTTAATTAAAAATCAAACTTTACTTTATTTGTATAATATTAATTCATATTATGATATACTTAACTTTAATAAAATATTTGATAATGAATATTTCAATATAACCATTAACAGTCTAAACTTAATTAAAAAAGATTATATTTTTTCTACTACACAATTAGAACAAGAACTTAAATACAGTTATTTTTGTATTAGTAAATTTATAACTGCATTTAATAATAATCCTGATACATTGCTAATAGGTTTTGATTTAGAAATATTAAAAACAGTTGAAAAAGAATTAAAAGATTACAATTATTATTATCAAAATGATTTGTCTTTAACATCAATAACTATTAATTCTGTAATAATTAATATTAGTCAACCAACAATAACTTTATTAATTCAACCAAATAAGGCATTTCAAAACAGTGATAAAGTTATTGTTTCTTCAGTATTAAATTCTTCTAATTATTTTAAAGGAACTGTTGATTTTTATGATACTATAACTGGTGATATAATAATTACTCCAACTGAAAGTTTTGGCACCTTTACCGATTCAACCAGATATTATATTAGTATTTTACCATTAATTAATAATGAAAATTTAAATTTATTACTAGTTCAAATAAATAATTTAATACGTAATTATCCTAAATTAGCAGAATTAGGTATAAAACAATATTATCTTGAATTTTATTATATTAATGATATTGTATATTATCTTAACAAATATGTTTATTTAATTAAAGAATTATTATTAATTGATGCATATAAAAAACAAATATTATTATTACCAACTGATAATAATCCTGATCCATATGATGTTTTATCTATGAATCTAAATGAAAATATAATATCATTAAAAAATATAATTTATAATATTGATAGCGTTTATAAAGATAATAATCAAGAACTAATTCATATTATACTTAATGATAATACATTAAATCCAATATACTTTTATTCACAAATTAATGTATTTTCTTATAACGATCATCTTCAATACAGTTCAAATAATTTTATAACTAGTGTATGGAGTCCTAATATATATAGTAAAACTATCACTTATAATTATACTCTTACTTCAAATTATTATATTTTTGGTTATATTATTAATCCTGAAATTTATATACTTATTGAAACACTTTATCAAAGCAAAATTAGTTTTATTGATGTTTATAAAAATGTAATTGATAAAAATATATTAATTAAAAATGCTCTTAATTATGGTTTTGTTAATACAACTCTAACCTATAAATCATGATAACATACTCTTTCAATATCATAACAACAACCGTTCATTTGATTTGCTAAATATCTAATATATCCACCGCTTGTTATACTAAATCTCCACTTTGATATAGTATATTCTTTATTATCGTCTAATTTATTACTCCATAAAGCAATAATTTCATCTTGTCTGTAAGTATCTTTTATTACTTTATCTATCCTATCTTTTATAATTCTGAATAATTCTATTGATAATATAATATCTTCTGAAATCTTTTCACTACTAATTAATTTAACTTTTTTACTTGGCATATTTTCAACTTTGATATTGTTCTTCTCATAATACCAAAGAGGTTTTCTCATTCCATTCTGTATAACATATATTGATGAATACATTGGATATTGTTGATCGTATTCTAAATCTTCTACATTATTATATACAGGTTCCCAGTTTTTATCAGATACTATTTTACCCATTATATCATAAGTATCAGTTTGGATACCATGAACTATCCAAGTAGTATAAGTTTTGTCTTTACCACAATATTTCTCCTTATTGTAAATATCACTGTCGGTTAATAAAATTATTTTACCAAATGCTAAAGGATCTAATCTACCTGCATATGCAACCTTTATTTTATTATCAATAGAATGTTCCTGTCTAAATCTTCTAATAAGTTCATCCATAGTTTCACCTATTCTTTTATCAAATTGTATTATCATATTTTATATTGTATTAATGTTAATATAAAAATGATTATAAATCAATTTTTATATAAAAAACTAATATGTTTTACTCTTTGGATTATTATCATCATCCATTTCAACAAATTTTACTATAAACTCTATAATATCATTTAATGAATTTTCTTCAGCAGGATAATTAACATATTTTATTGAATTTATCTTTAATAAATGCTTTAGTATAATATCAATATCTTTTGCTTCATCTTCTGTTTGTATTCTTCCTTCTGTTTCATATTTTCTATTTACTCTATCCAAAACAATATTTATATTGTTAAACTTGTTAAAACTATCAAGAATATATTTTTCTGTCTTGTCTATATTTGATATATTATCTTTATTATATTTATTGTAATATATACCATGTATTAAGGGTCCATCTGTTACTATGAAATTTACATGTCCTGCAATCTGTTGTAATAATTCATATTGCTTTTTGGTAACATGATACTGATTATTTAATGAATCATAATCTTTCATCCATACTAACTTTTTAGCATATTCTTGCACATATTCACATATATATCCTCGTAATTTTAATTTAGCAAATAATAAT
>Ga0214923_10006930_pt1 | contig 12514 bp, 15 predicted proteins | sample LL1510_MetaG_FD_177993 | JGI IMG/M metagenome (GOLD analysis project Ga0214923, IMG submission 177993) | Freshwater microbial communities from Lake Lanier, Atlanta, Georgia, United States - LL-1510 | ecosystem: Environmental > Aquatic > Freshwater > Lake | place: USA: Georgia | collected...
TAGGCAAAGCCAGGCATTCGCTGTTGAGCACGTTTGGCCAAAAGTTCAATCGACGGGTAGGAGGAATTCATGAATCGGTTATACTAAACGTTGGCATTAAAAAAAGGGCAGGACATTCTGATTTTTGCGTTTTCCTCGGTTGGTGAGACTCTTTGTCCATCCCCCTTTTGAGGAATTGAACTCGGGTTGACTTTCGCATTAGTCCAATCAGGCGATGAGATAAATAAAGTAAAAGGCAATTGGACCATCCCGGGCTCGGGTCGAGGCCGTACCGGCTCAACGAGGATGAATCAAGTCAGGGCTACTGAACACTCCACGTGTAGCCCGTGACACCGTACTTGTGGGAATCGGTCAACATACCAAAGGTGATGTCGACGGTGTTATAAGTGTCCATTCCTTCCCCAAACTTCTTTGAGCTCCAGTTCCCTGAGTAGCGCCAAAGGTGAGGGGTGATCACCTGATCCGGGTCACGTCCCATATACATCTTCACCTCTTCTTTGGACATACAGTTAGTGTCTGATTCGAACTGCATCTTCTCATTGGCAGGCTCCGCAAGGAGCGTGACGCAGGTAAGCAGAATCGATAAAAAAAGAAGGTGTCGTTTCATATCGGAAATCTTAAAAGGATCCTCTGGCTAGTCCAGCCCTGCCTTATCCTTGGAATGTTCTGGGTTAACCTGGGGCTGGGTCAAATTCCCCAACGAGAGCAGGATGTCGCTCCCGAGCGGGAAGTGATGGAGCAGCAGGCGGCAGAGGCCACCCGGGGGGCTATGGACAAAGCGCTTGTCTTGACGGGATATGTGGACGCGACGTACATGTACAATTTTGGGCCCGGGACAGCGACCAGTCCCATTGATTTTGCCAATGATACGATCCCGAAAGGTGATTTTAATTTAAGTGCTTTGTGGCTTCGCTTGGACAAGCCGCTGAACCGAGAGAACACGCTGGAGGCGGGCTTTCAGGCAGGCTTTATGTTGGGGGAGGATGCCACCCTTTATGCGGCGGCGGGGAGTGCGAATCAGCCAAGCGGGCCGGACAGCAACGCCCTGTATGTGGGGGAGGCCTTTGCCAAGTTCTGGGTTCCTGAGGCACAGATGGAGATGTGGGTCGGAAAATTTCAGTCGGTGATTGGTTACGAGACAATCTGGCGACCCGACAATCCCTGCATCACTTTTGGCATTGCAGACGCATTCATGCCGCAGGATAACACCGGGTTTCTGGCAATCTTTGCCCCCGATCCGCTTTGCGATGTGGGGGTAGGGCTAGGAAACTGTTCCGGAGAAAGTAACGATCTCGCCAGTTTTGGGGCTGGGGACGAGGCAGCGATCTTTAGTTACCTGATCCTAAGAAATCCAAAGGACAACGCTAGGTTGCAACCTGGTTTTTATGCAACCCCGTGGGGAACCCATGGGTCGAATGCACGAGTCGCTCTCGACCAAAACTCCTACTATGCATGGAATCTGATTGGGGACTGGTCCCCTCTTTTTGCGGAGGATCGTTGGAAACTGACATTCAATGTCACGGGGGGCTCTGGGACGGGACAGGCGGAGGTGGAGGCACCCACCACTTATGTAACTACGGCTCTTTACTCGACATGGACTCTTATGGATCCGGTGACGTTAACGGGTCGGGCGGAGTATGTGCACACGAGCAACTATGTCTTGCCCATCAGCACTCGTTTAAGTGGAGGGGACTTCTACGACTATACGCTAACGCTGGCGGTGAAGATCACGGAGGAGTTGGTCTGGCGTGGAGAGGGAAGGTTCGCCTGGGGCGCAGGGGCGACGGCCTCAGTAAACTCCACCGAAACAAGCCTGCAGCAGGATCTCTACGCACCCGCCTCGAACTCGCTTTGGACTTTGGCTACAGAAGTTTACTACCGCTTTTAAACGGACTCTTTTTTCCAGATCTCCACTTTGGCCAGAACATCCTCGACGGTGATTCGACTCATTCGACCCTGTCGGTGTTGAAAGGTCATCTTCGGTTCTTCTCCGGCATTATGAAATGCGTCGATCAGGAGACGGGAATCTTGGCGCCAAGGACCGACCCGACCCGGGCTGTTGTATCCATAAAGGCCGATGACAGGTTTACCGAGTGCGCCTGCGAGATGTAGAGGACCGGTATCGGGCGAGATCACGAGGTCGCACCCATCAAGAATAGCGACGAGACGACGAAGACCACAACCCAGTGCCTCCTTGGGGGGATGACGACACTCGTGAAGCATTTTTTTTCCCAAGGCGGTTTCCCGTGGTGAGTTGGCTCCGACAAGTACAGTGTGTAATCCGAACTGTTCGTGTAAGGCATCGTTGAGTCGGACCCAGGAGTCGGGAATCCAATCCTTTTTTGGATTGCTGGTGCCTGCAACAAGGGCGACTCGTGGGGAGGGGAAGTGACGAAAGAAGTGGGTTTGCCAATCCTGTTCTGATGGCCACGGCCCCAAATTCCACTCGATCGGTTCACGGGGGATTTCCAGATAGTCGAGAAATTCAAGAAAGTGTTCTTGAACGTGTTGGATGGGGCGCTTGGGAAGATGGTGGTTATTGGCGAGCCAGTTGAACTCGCGAGCGCGACTGGGATCGAGTCCAATTTTGACAGGAGCACGGCAGAGCGCAGTGAGAAGGGTGGCTTTGAAGTAGCACTGGAGATCGAGCACCACGTCGAAGGGGCGATCCGCCAGTTCCATGGCCATTTTGACGAATCCTGCGAGACCTGCTTTTCGCTGAAAAAGCAGAATTTCATCTACCGCAGGATGTCCTTGGATTAAGGCGGCGCCTGCTTCTTGAAGAAGCCAGGTGATATGGGATTGGGGACGATGTCTCTTAATAGCATTGACGATGGGAAGGGCGTGGGTGACATCGCCCACTGCGCTGAGGAGAACGATACAGATCCGTGGGTTGGGGGAGAGTTTCATGAGGAGGGAAAGAGTTCCCGCCATAGAGAGGGAACTTCCGTTTCAGTAAAGCCGAGTGCACCGAGTTTCGCTAATTTAAGAAGAGAGCGAAGGAGGCGATGGCGGTTGGCGATATCGACCTGAGACGGGTTTTGGGGTTCGACCTGAATGGCGTCGACATCCAGAAGCCACGCATGGCTAGGAGATTGGGTGAGAAGAATATTCCGTGCGTTGCAATCGGGATGCAGGATCCCGTTTTGGCGGCATTTGTGAAACAACTTACGGATAGAGGAGAAAGCACGGCTGCGGGCGGGGGAGGATGGGCGTGTGGAGAGGAATGAGGCGAGATCAAGGCTGTTGGGGATGTAGGAAGTCACGATGTCGATACGCCAAAGGGAGCCTGCAGGATAAAAGAGGGCGGCTTGGATAAGAGGGGTAGGAATCTTTTTTGTGTTAAGGAGAAAGCTCCGTTCGATCTCCTTCAGAGCGCGATTGGTGTTGGTGTATAGATCTCTTGAAAACTTACCCCACAGCCCGCCATGGACGCATGGGCGAACGACTAGTTGAGTGGTGGTCGTGATGGGGAAAAGGACTACGGGTGCGCGACCAGAGAAAAGGCGGTGTTGGGGGTGGCGACGTGCGGCCTGGCGTAGGGGGGCTTGAGGGTTAAGTTTTTTCCAAGTGGAGAGGAGGGGTTTGTGGATCGAGGGGCGAATCCAAGCTGGGCCTGTGGGAAGGGTGTGAAATTGGAACCCTTGGGGGCAGGAGAGGGGGGTCACGGTTGGAAGGGAGAAATGGGGAAAGGCGCGGAATCTCCCGTGCGCATGCTTTGAGCTAAAGTGGGATTCATTTTTCCTGCAACGATCTCCCAGGTCTGGAGGAGATAGTTCAAGGGGGCGCGGGTAGTTTCGGCGGGAAGATCGGAGCAGTCGATCGCACGGCGAAGGGCATCACGGGGGGAGACCCCATCGGTTTGCAAAGAGTAGAGGGCTGCGAGGGCTTTGTTTCTGGTGCGGGCGCCTTGGGAGCCGGATAGGTTTTTTGGATCTAGTGCAGGTACGATTTGCTGAAGCTGGTCTTCGATCCGGCGCTGACGACGAGCCAGCTCTGCCTGTTGTTGGATTCGGCGTTGGGCTTGGGCATCCATGTTCGCTTGGACTGGAACAACTTGAGTCCAAGCGGGTGAGCCTAACAGGAGGCCCAAAATGAGAAGAGTGAGGAGGGCCGACCGCACGTTACGGCTGGAGTAGAATAATTTCGTAGCGGATATCGATGCCATCAAGACGCTGGTCCTGGGTGTTATCGAAGTTAGCCCGCATGGAGTTTTGAATGGTATTCACGATGGCGGCATTGCCTTTGCGGGCAAGAACACCACGGGCGATTTTGTTTTCGGCTGCAGGAAACCCCTTTTGGCGCTCCAGTTTATCGAAACCAAGGGTGCGGTACGCTTTTTTCGGCTTACCCTTTTTCCAGATTTGGACTCCTTGCGCGGTGATGATCTCTTCATCCGACGGGGTAGCGACAGGGGCGTTGGTGGGTGCGGGGGGAGGGGTAGCAGGGAGACGGCCGGCTGGGTTGGTATCCTGCGCTTGGCAAAAAGGTATCCAGAGGGTGAAGAGGGCGAGGAGGAGATAATTCATATTCTTATTGTAGATGGGAGATCGGTGAAATCGAGTCGTGATTTTTGCCGAATCGGAGGTAAGCCAAGTGAATGAAACACAAACAATTGACCCTAAAAACGGATCCGATAACGAAACTTCTTCTCGCGCTTGTCGCGGCGGGGCTTTGGTGGCACGCCTTTGCGCCTTGGGTATCATCTTCAGCCCATGCGGATGGCATCACGAAGGTGGATGTGGTCTCGGTGGGTGGGGAAAAGCTGGGACTTGTCAGCCAGCAGGATGTGAACTCCGAAGAGCCGGACTCTTTTAAGCGGCAGGGAATCCCTGTCACGAATGTGAATACGAAATAGAGGAAATATTTATCTGCGGTAGCCTCTTCCGCCCCTGCGGCGACGGCGGTAAGGGGCATGATGGGATGAGGTGCGCCGACGCGTCACCTTTCGGGTAACGTGACCGACTGCTTGGATCAGGCTACGGGTCATCCAGCTGATCGCAGTGAGAAGCTCCCCAATCGGAAGTCTGGGAAGACGGAGGCGTCGCGGTTTGGCGGATTGGAGACCGTGTTTGCCCTCTCGAGCAGCCCGTCGTTCCAGCTCGTGATCGACCTGATGTCCAATTCGGCGGGCTTCTTCAATCGCCTCTTTCATTGAAAAAATAAAGCAGGGGATAGGTTGATCGGGCAGGTGATCGAGACGGACTTTTTCCAGGGGAACAGGACGGACTCCATAACGACCTCCGGGTTTGCCGAGATCAGGATGGCCTTCCCCTGCATGAATGAGAACGACGGCAATCTTTGGGGTGTGGCCATATCCCTGCCGGATCATCTCTGCGGCGGAGCGGAGTTGTTTCGCGGCACGGGAGACGGCGGAGGCAGAACCTAGTCCGCTTAGTTTGAACTCAAATACTGCGGTGGCTTTATCCCCCGTAAAAGCCACGGCATCCAGTTCTCGGAATCGGTGACGTCCGCGATGGTGGTCGTCGTGTTCGGGGTCTTGATATCGCAGGATGCGACGATCCCCAAGGTGAAAGTGGCGGGATAGAATGGAGCGAACGCCGAACTCTGCGGCAAAGCTGATGATCGATAGGGCGGCAGGTTCAATTCGAACTTTGCCTTCGCGTTGGCGCTCCCGACGACGCCGAAAAGCAAAGCCTTCGGACCAACGGAGATATTCGGCATCGTTGAAGGGAACGAGGTCGACTTTTCCGTAGTTGGGCAAAGAGGGTGGGGAGGAGTGAGAGTGGGGGTGCACGTTCAGAAATTTGTTTTTTCAGGCTTTTTTGCGCCTACGACGCAACAGATTCCTGCATTGCAGAGGGCTAGAGCCAAGGCGCCCGACCAAAACCACTCCCCGCCCGTGACGAATTTTTGATAGGCGGCCCAGCAGAGGAGGGAAAGACCGCTTCCATTGAGGAGAAGACCAAGAATGACCAAAGAAAGCCAACGAATCATGAGATTTCAAGCTAACCAGTTCCAGAAGAGGGGCAAGAGAGGACAGAGGCGGAGGATTGACCCGAGGGAAAAAAAAAGGGATTGTAGATAAAGATGAAATTCTCGGAAATTGAGAAGCAGTTAGGGGGAGAGGCAAAGAGTCTGCTTGGGCACACTTGTAAGACGGTATCCAAGGCGCGGCTGCATTTGCCTGGGCCTGACTTTGTAAGTCGGGTTTGGCGGGATAGCGACCGATCGATCGCGGTTTTACGAAATCTGCAGACGACCTTTAGCCATGGGCGATTGGGTGGGACGGGTTATTTGTCGATCCTACCTGTGGACCAGGGGATTGAGCATTCGGCTGGGGCATCCTTTGCGCCGAATCCCGACTATTTCGACCCAGAAAATATCGTCAAACTGGCGATTGAGGGTGGTTGTAATGCTGTGACGTCGACGTTGGGGGTATTGGGAGCGGTAGCTCGAAAATATGCTCATCGGATTCCTTTTGTTTTAAAAATCAATCATAACGAGTTGCTTACGTATCCGAATGTAGCGGACCAGAGGCTGTTTGCAGGGGTGAAGCAGGCGTTCGATATGGGGGCGGTGGGTGTGGGAGCCACAATTTACTTTGGATCACACGAATCGGGTCGGCAGATCGAGGAGATTTCTCGTTCCTTTGCGATTGCTCATGAACTCGGCATGTACACGATCCTTTGGTGTTATATTCGAAACCCCGCATTTAAGACGAAGGAGAAGGATTATCATCTGTCGGCCGACCTGACCTCGCAGGCCAACCACATCGGATCGACCATCCAAGCCGATATTATCAAACAGAAGCTTCCCGAGAACAACGGGGGATACAATGCGTTGAAGTTGGCGGGAAGTGATTATGGAAAGACCGATCCCCGAATCTATTCCGAGCTGACTTCGGATCATCCAATCGATCTCTGTCGATACCAGGTGTTGAACTGTTTTGCCGGTCGGGCGGGTTTAATCAACTCCGGCGGTGCCTCCGGAAAGAACGACATTGCCGAAGCAGTGAAGACGGCCGTCATCAATAAGCGCGCGGGTGGAATGGGACTGATTTCTGGTCGCAAAGCGTTTCAAAAGCCGCTGAAGGATGGGATTGAGATTTTAAACGCGATCCAGGATGTGTATCTCGCCAAGGAGATCGACATCGCTTGATGTCCATTCGCGGGGACCGTGTCCGCGCTCGGGTCTGGTGCTTTACGCCCAATCCCGTTTTCGAAACCAGGATCGAATCCCCCAGCGGCCAAGTCGTTTCTTCTGCAGGAGGGAAAGGTCACAACGTCGCCCGGCAGTTAAGCCGATGGGGAGTGCCGGTCATTTCTGTGGTATGTAACGGCGGAGCGGAGGGAAAGGCATGGATGGATCATGCAAAAAAAGAGGGGGTGAAAACTGTGCAGATTCCGGTTCGGGCTGGAATGAGGCAGGGGTGGGCCTGGTTAAAGGAAGGGGTTGAGCGGATCGATTTTTTTACTGCAGATCTGAAAATTGATCCAAGGGAGTGGGAAAAGATCCGTGAATATTGGATGCGAAATCTTAAGTCAGGGGATTGGTGGGTGGTAGCGGGGAGTTCGGCGACAGACTGGCCGAAGGGTTGGTGGAAAAAAGTGATCGGCGATTTGCAAAAAAAAGGAGTCACTGTTTTGGTGGATAGCCGAGGGGCACTATTGCGGGAGGCGGTTGACGCGGAGGCGGATTGGATCAAATGCAATCTCGCTGAGGCTGAAGCGACGACGGGACTGAAGGGAGTCGAGAGGTGTATCTCAAATCTGATAGGAAATGGAACGACTGGTGCGGTGGTGACTTTGGGAAAAGAGGGGTTGGTAGCTGAAGTGAACGGAACCATGTTTTCGATTCCCGCACCCAAGGTTAAGGTCAAAGATCCGACCGGGGCGGGGGATGTGGTGACGGCGACGTTGATTTATGGAGAGATGTTAAATTTGCCGATGGAGCAAACTTTGAAGCGAGCGGTTGAAGATGGGGCCCTCCATGCAAAGGGTAAAAATGTTGTAAATATATAAATACCAATAGTTTGTAAAAAAACTCTGAAACACATTTGTCACAAATATACTATTGAAAAATCCAATGACCGCTTCTATATAAATATTAATGTCTAAGCGGTTTGTAGTTTCGAATTCTTCAACCTCTATTCTGCGTTCATTAGCGCTAATTTTTCTATCCCTTGGCTTGGTCGGTAACGCCCGGGCCAATCTTTATGGGACGCTTTGGGAGATAGTTGATAAAAACTTCACGGTTGGATCTGGGGATTATATTCAGATGACCGGCAATGGGAACGGGGACTCATTTATATTAAACAATGGGAACTTCTACCACAACGACTCCACCATGGATTTCTGGGGTAATGCCCAGATCGGATACAACTGGTGGGCTAACTTCTACCAAAACGGCGGTCAAATGAACGTGGGCGGATACCTCTCGATCGCGCGCTACGGCGGAAGCGGTTATCTGGAAGTTAATGGCGGAACGGTGAACTCCTACAATCATCAAATCATCGTTGGTGAGGTTGGTACCGGTTACATGGCGATGAAAGGGGGTTACGCCTACACTTATCAAGGGGTGTCTTTGTCGGGAAACAGCGGCAGTTCTGGAACCCTTTATCTCAACGGTGGAACCCTTGAAGCAGGAGCCATCTGGAAAGGGGGTGGAAGTGGATACCTCAGCCTCAATGGGGGAACGCTCAAGGCAACCCAGAACTCATGGGATTTTATCTCGGGCCTCAATTCGGCCAACATTGATGGGGGCGGAGCGGTCATTGATAACAACGGCAAGGGCATTGGCATCAATCAGACCCTCACTGGCAATGGTGGATTATACCTGTACGGAAACAATTGGACGACGCTTCGCCAGAACAACACCTTTTCCGGAGATACCGTTGTGAATGGCGGGGTCCTGCAGTTTTACGATAACGGATCGCTCTACAACAACGGCACCGCCGCTGGAAATATCTATGTGCAGAACGGGGCCAGCCTCTATTTCAACAAGCAGGATGTATTTGGAAACGCCGACACGGGAAGCAGTTCTCCTGTTAGGATCACTCTGAACGGCGGAACCATCAACAACGGAGGGGTTTTTAACAACCTTGCCAACCTGACCATGAATGGTGGCAATCTAAATGCGAGTGGGGGAAGTGCTAACGGGTGGAATGCGTACGAATTAAACAACGTAACTGTTGGAGGAAGCAGTGCCTCCACCATCACCTCCAACACCTCGATCAACGGCAATAACGACATCCTCTTAAGCCGTGCGGGCACGACCACCTTCATTGTGGGGTCGACTGGGGATGCGACCGGGGACTTGAAGGTTTCTGCTAAGTTGACGGATGGCAACGGGGTGGTCGGCTCCCTCACTAAAACCGGTGTGGGAAAAATGGTTCTATCCGCAGCCAATACCTATACGGGCGAAACGAAGGTCGTTGTCGGGACCTTGATTGTGGACACGGGCGGTTCGATCGCTACTAGTTCGGCCACGGTCTCCTCTGGCGCTACTTTGAAAGTCAACGGATTGGCCGGAGCGGTGGTGTTGAACGGAATTTTATCTGGAACCGGCACCGTGGGTGCTTTGACGATGAATGCCGGCTCCTCTCTGAATCCGGGCGATACGATTGGGAAATTGACGGCCCTCTCGGCGAGTTTTGCCGCCGGATCCACCTATAACTTTGGAATCGCGAGCCTCACCGGGGCCGCAGGCACCGCAGCGGATCTTTTCTCTGTAACGGGGGCCTTAGATCTCTCGGCGATTAGCTCTTCCAGTAAAATGAACCTAGTGTTGCAAAGCCTAAGCCTGGTCGGCTTTAACGTGGATTCACAATATTCTTGGACACTTGCCGAGGCGGGCTCCATTACGGGGGCAGGATGGGCGGCGGGAACAGATGTGACGGATAGGTTTATTATCACCAGCACAGGCTTCAATGCCGGCACCCAACCCGGCCGTGGGTTTAACGTGAAGACCGCCTCGGAAGGTGGCTTGGTGAAATTGGTTCTTAATGCGGTCCCCGAACCTACGACCGGCTCGCTGTTTTTCATGGGCAGCATGCTTTGGGCCATGAATCGCCGGCGCAGGAGTTGATTTTCTTTAAAGATCCGGTGGGTTCCGGAAAGTAAACTGGTTGTCTAATGGGGTTGAGTCGGGTGGGGGGAGTAGACTAAGTTTTTTCCATGGGAAGACAGTGGTTACATGCAAAGAGGGAGGTTGCCTCCCTTAAAAAATCAAAGACAACGAGCAAGTTTGTCCGGGAGATCAGCCTTGCCGCTAGGCAGGGGGCCGATCCCACGCTGAATGCCCGATTGGCGGCGGCATTGGAGCGAGCCCGCAAGGAAAGTGTTTCCCGGGATATTATAGAACGTGCGATTCAGAAGGGCTCGGGAACGGGGGAAGGTAAAGATTCGTTGGAGCACATGGTTTTTGAGGGGTACGCCCCACACAAAGTTCCTCTGATCGTGGAAGCGTATACGGATAATCACAACCGCACGGCTCCTGAGATTCGGGTGCTGTTTAAGGCCGGGTCGCTGGGTTCTTCTGGAAGCAACCGCTTCCTTTTTGATCAGGTGGGCATTGTGGAGGCACATCACCCCAAGGCGGATACAGATCGTGAAACGGCGGCGATTGAGGCAGGGGCGAACGAAGTAGAGGCCTTATCCCATCAGCAAAATGACGATATTCCTGAAGAGACCTGTGGGGCTCGATTTCTGACCGAACGTACGGCGATGCACGGGGTGGCGGATTGGCTCAAAAAGAATGGGTGGACAGTGGTGACGAGCGAATTGGGTTTTGTTCCGAAGAACTATCCTGAGCTGAGCGATGAGGCTCGTGGGGAAGTAGGGGCGTTTTTGCAATCGCTGGAAGATCACGATGACGTCCATCGGATCTGGGCGGCTGTACGTTAGTTGTGCGCCGTTCCGGACGATCCGTCGCCAAAGCCGATCTACCCCAAAAAACTTGCCTGCACTGCGGGCGACCGTTTGCCTGGCGGAAAAAGTGGGAGCGTGTTTGGGACGAGGTTAAGTACTGCAGTGATGCGTGCCGAAGGGGGAAGTTATTCGTCCAGAAGGGCCTGAAAACGTAGACCCTTGATCTTGTCGAAATGTCGACGATTCCGGGTGATCAGGGGTTTCTGGAGGGCTAATGCCGTGGCGGCGATCCAAAGATCATTTTGTCCCACGAGTTTGTAGGAAGGTTGATCCTGCAACGACGAGCAGAGGCGGGCGTAAAACGTGATGACCGGTTCGGTGTTCAGGATGGGTAACCCGATACTGAGGAACTGCCGAACTCGTTCCGGATCGTGTTTGGCCTTCTCGGCGCCGTGCCAGAACTCACCCAAAACAACCCAGGGGAGGCCGATGGATTGATCAGCGTTCCGGTTGGCGAAGGATTGGGCCCAAGACTGTTTTCTCCAGAGACCCACCAGCAGGGTCGTATCGGCAATCAGGTCCATGGGTTATGTTTGGATCCTGACTTCTGGGCAATGGCTTTTTCCATCTTGTCGTTGCCGGGGAGACGGTCGGTTTGGTGGGTTTCCACAAAACGGAGGAAGGAGCCGAGCGTGCCGGGTTCGGGCACGACCCGTTTGACCACGCTCGAGAAGGATTCGTTCCCACCCTTTTTCCAGGCTTTCAACCGGGCGTAAGCAGGTTCATCCAAGGTGATTGTCTTCATGCATTCGTGTATACACGAGTAGGTGCGTGAAGCAAGGATCAGAAAAGGAGCTTACGGTCAGCCGGGTATAGTTCCCGCCAGTGGCCGGGTTTTTGCTCTCCTAATTCCAGAGCACCGATCCGGACACGCAGTAGACGCAGGGTGGGATGACCGACGGCAGCGGTCATTTTACGAACTTGCCGATTTTTGCCCTCCGTTAATTCGAGGGCGATCCAGCTGTCAGGAATGGTCTTACGGACACGGATGGGTGGATCTCGTGGAGGGAGTTGGGGTTGGGGATCCAGAAGCCAGGCTCGGCAAGGAAGGGTCTGATGTTCGCCGATGGAGACTCCGTGGGAGAGTTTTTCTAAGGCGGTTGATGTCGGTATTCCCTCCACTTGAGCCCAGTAGCAACGGGGGTGGGCGTTTTGAGGATCGAGTAAGCGGGTGTTGAGACCGGGTTCGTCGCTGAGGAGGAGTAGGCCCTCCGAGTCGGCATCGAGTCGACCTAGTGGATAAATGTCTTTGGGGAAGCCAAATTCGGCGAGGGTACGGTTAGGGGAGCCATCGGGAGTAAACTGGGAGAGGACACCGTAAGGTTTATGAAAGGCGATCAGCACTTGGAAATCCGAAATTCTAGCGGAGGAGCTTTTCTTTCGTCTCTTGATCCAGCGCAGGAGTGGAGAGGATAAATTGTCGGGCGGCGGCTGGATCGTACTGCAACCAACGGGTGACGGCCGCCTTTACGGCACTCTTTCGTACGCTCGGAGCAGAAATATCGACCGCCCACTGCGCAGCCGCTCCTGCATCGTATGGGGAGAGAGAGCCACAGTAGGCGTTGAGGGCTGTATCCCGCAGGTCTGGGTCGTTCAAACTTCGGATCCATTGGCCAGCGGCT
>Ga0214923_10006931_pt1 | contig 12514 bp, 8 predicted proteins | sample LL1510_MetaG_FD_177993 | JGI IMG/M metagenome (GOLD analysis project Ga0214923, IMG submission 177993) | Freshwater microbial communities from Lake Lanier, Atlanta, Georgia, United States - LL-1510 | ecosystem: Environmental > Aquatic > Freshwater > Lake | place: USA: Georgia | collected 2015-10-15
ATGAAAAGAACGTACTTTTTACATTGTTTGGGATCCGATAAACTTAGGAAATCCCGTACACTCACTTCTTTCAACATATATTCCAATAATAGATTCATTACATTTCTGCTATCTTTGGTTAACTCAAACAATTTTTCATGAGTTAATTTGCTTGGTATTGATTGACCAACGCCCATCCTAACTAATCCATTTAAAAAAATAGAATTTTATTGTTTAAAGAACCGATTCAAGCATTTCTGCACATGTTTCCAAACGACGTAAACATTTTTGTAAAGTTGCAATAGAAATTTCACTGGCTTCTGCTATTTTTGAAACAGGAATAGTTAATGCATCACAACGTTTAATAACAAAGGCAACACAACCTGCCGCTAAACTTGGTGGCATATTTTCTTGTGATAAACCAACTTCTTCGGATTTTTCAGCAACTCGTTTACATATCATATGCAAATGTTCCATTTGTTCACGAGGAATAGGTAAACGACTCAATGGAAGCTGAATATATTCAATGGCTTTTGTACTAGATTGACTAGGTTTATTGGTAGAATTATTACGAAGAACACCCTTTTGACGCGCCATTGCCATCACTTCTTGCATTTGTTTTAATGCTTTGGTAAAAGTAGCTGAACTTAATCCGAAAATTTCCGCAATTTCCTTTGGCTTACGAGGTGAACCAGATTGTTTTAAAGACATGTATAAACACGCAGATAATAATGCATCACGACTAAGACCTTGTCTTCCACCAATTTCTTGTAATGTTGTATATAAATTCTTGGATTCTTCTATAATATATTGATTAATTCCTGAATTTAGACCAATAAGAGAGAGACGTTCACAAGTTTGAATAAAGGAACGTTCTTTATAGGGAACTGTATTCCAGGAATGATATTTACGAACACGATACATTGTTTTTGTAGTTCCATAACCATTTAAAATAACAGTACCAAGAGATGCCTCGGGTAAACGAGCATCTTGTGGAGCACCTACACGTGTTGGATCACCTCCACGATCATCTTGAGAGAAGAAACGATATTCCGCAGTATTATCAAATGGACGAGCAACAATATGGCCACATTCTTTACAGGTAATCAATTCACTAATGTATAAACAATCTGTATTAAAACAGTGAGGGCAAGTGTCAACATCAATGGGTTGATTGATTCGACTCTGTTCGGAGTCATTTTCCCAACTTTCAAAGGATTCCCATTCTTTGATAGGAGGAGTTTGATTTTGAAGCTTAAATAAAGTTTGCATTGTTTACCCTACCTTGGTCTCACTCATTCATTTCAAATTTTATACACAGACTTATAGACTATTTTTAATCATATTTGATATCCGTCCAACTAAGTGTCTTTTCAGTAATAGGATGATCTACATAAAATTGTTTATTATTTTCTACTAAATTTTTAATATAGTTCATATCCACTAAATCAGGATGAACATACCAATCTTCATAAGGATTACCACCATTACTTATATCTTGAAATACACAATAATATCCTCTTTTTTGAAATATTTCTCTTGATATCAATTGTGTATTTATAAAATTTGTTTTTTGTTCAAATGTATAATGTTCAAAATTTTTATTATATATATCATGTTCAAATGTTACTGTAGCAAATTTATAATTATCTAATACATCATTATCTAATTTTTGTAATGTTTGTAAGGTAGAACCATTTGCAGGTTCTAGATCAATTTGTAAATAATCGATAGATAAAGGTACATTATTTGTTTCAAAAAGTTGTTTATAATCAATTGTAGTTGCATCATTTATTACATGAATACTATTTGGACGATGTTCTTTATAAGAAGATAAATATCTACCATCATATTCAATCATGATCCCCTTCCAATCATATTGTTTTTCTAATAAATAAGTATTATTAATAAAGATTGGATCATTTGAACCAATTTCTAAAAAAAATCCATTTCTCTTTTCTTTTAACGTATGTAAAACGAATTTATCTTGTTCTGCCTGACCTGAATACATATATATAATATAGCATAATATTTAATAAAAAATATCACATGATAATTATTTCCGGATGATATAATAAAATGAACATATCAAAAATGAATAAAACCATAAATGTAAATGGCGATACCTTACGTATTGTAGAATATACAAATCCATTGTTTCGAGGAAATGCTAAAACATCATCTTATACAACTGCGAATAAGCATTATGGTAATACTTATAACAAGTTTTTTACAACAATAAAGGAAGAAACGATTCCTTATATTAAAAATGAGTTAAAAGGTTATATTAAGACATGGGTACCAATGGAACCATTACGACTCCTTCATATATTTGATTTAGAAACACGACATTCCTTAAATAAGTTGGTCAACAAAACATTATTAAATACGGCATTTCCAGTTGTGAGAAACAAAGTGTATCGATATTCCGAAGAAGATACTGCACAAATTGATGCAAAACTATTAAGTGAATTATGTACTATTCAAGACAATGATGGTAATAAAATAGATGGATATATTATTGAAAAACAAACGGATTACACGACTGCAAATAATGGAAGAAATATTGTAAAGTTTCATTCGGAAATTGGATTGTGTAAATCTGCTCTAAAGAAATTGCAATTGGAGAAAAATAGTGTAAATGAAAGACGATATGGAACCATTCGTGCAAATAAGACAAAGAGACGAGGAAGTTTTAACGAATCCTTTTTACTTCCAAATAATAACAAATATGCATCACCTCCAAAGAAATCAAAGGTAACTTTAAAATCAAATATACGAAATCTTAAACCAGTAAGAAAAGCATTATTTGCAAATAATAGTAATAATAATAACAAAAATGGAAAGAAAAATAATTTTACAAATTTAAATTTTTAAGTTATGGCATATGTCGTTTATGCATCATTTTTGTTTTAAATTTTTTCTTGGAAGATTCGATTTCTTTTTTCTTATCTTCGTTTTTGATAAAACCATAAAACTGCCCATATGCATCTTTCTTTAAGTCCAACAGATTGTTAGGAACGGTTTGTTTATCAAGCATGAAATAGGTATGATTTTCACCTACTGCATAGGGATAAGAAACTGCATTATTTCCAACAGGAGAATAAAATTCCTTAATCAGTTCACCATCCTTTGTTTCTAAGAAGTAAATCTCAGAACCAATGTAAATATATTTACCATTTCCAGTTTGAAGCAATATTGAATTACCAGGGAATTTACCTTTTGATGCATATTCTTTTGCTTTTAATTGATTATCACCCAAAAAGATTTTATGATAAGGAATGGTAATTAATCTTTTATCACGTTCGTATGTTCCTTTCTCTCCATCTTCAACGTATCGTTGTTTATAAATTTCAACTTGTGATGGTGAAACATCGACAACAAATGGCTCCGCATAATTATCGATTATTTTGTACATTTTAATGCCTTTCTTTTTAAGAGTCACTGTTTTCTTTTTAGAACTTACACCTTTCTGGATCCATTTATACACGCCATGTTTATCGGCAGTGGAAATATAATTTTTCTTATTATTTCCTTTTTTGGTTTGACCTTTACAATCTTTCGCGTGATAAGGTGGACCTTTCCTAGTTTGATATTTTTTTGTTTTAATCTTTGTACAAGCCATTCTGTAATAGCCGTATAATTTTTTTTAAATATTGAAATAAAATAACTCCGAACAATTAAATACATACAAAAATAAAATACACATAATGAATAGTATGAGTTCGTCTCAAAGTAATCTGATAAATAGCACAAATAATGCACTGGTACCACCACAGGGTTCCGAAACAAGAACAAGTATGCTTCCAAGTATGGTTCCTGATGGTATTGGATTTTTTGGATCACCCTATAGTCCTGCAGATGCCATGTTAACACCTGCACAAATTGGTGTTAGAGTAGGAAATAGTATGAATGATGTGATTAGTGGAGTAAAAGGTGTTGGATTTTATTCCGATCAAATTGGATTTGGATCGCCTTCCACTGGTTTAACGGCAGGAATGCAGTTACGACCATTAGGAGTTAACTATTTTATAAAAACGGGTATGACATGTTCCAATGGTGCAGAAATGTGGCATTATATGCAAGGAATTACACAAGGCGATGCTCTTGGATCTAAAATGAAAAAGGTAATGGCAGAAATGGGTTTACCACCTTTACAGGGTCTTGCACCAGGTATGATTGAGGATGCAAAAAATGGTTTGGATCCAGCACCTTTAATGAATGCCATGTTTGGTTCAGGTTATCCTCAATGTAAACAAGTAACCTTACCTGTAGGAGATTCCTATGGAAATACATCCGATAAAGATACGGGAGAAAATTGGATTGGAGATAAGACAGGATTACGTACATTAGGTAAAACACCTGTTCAAACTCGATGGGTTCAAGATACAGATCGTAGAGGAAATCCCATTAATCTATCAAGAGATCAATGGGTGGATACACCAAAAACATTTAATAAAGATGGAACACCTATAAAAGCACAAAAGAAAGAAGGATTTCAACAATTTATCAATCAACCTGGAACTATGATTGTGATAGGTATTTTGTGTTTATTTGCATTTGGAATGCTTCGTAAATAGTTTACACACTATAGATAAAATAAGGTATTAGATAGGCTGAAAGAATTAAAACAATTACGTTTGTATTAAGAGTTTGTTGTTTTAAGAGAGTAGCAATGAGAACAGAAGAAACCATCATTGCGCTATCGGAAACAATGGCTTTGTAGCCAACTTCTTTTCCATAGTCTTTAAAGACATCCATAATTTTTGATTTTCCTCTTGGTATCGAAATTGCTAACAAATAAAAGAGAAGATCATGAATAATTTGAATGACAACTACAAGAATTAAAAATCGTAGTAAAGAATATTCTTTAAAAAGATAAGGATATAAGAATCGTGCAAAAATAATTCCAAGAACAATGATAAGAACATCCGCGATAACGGCGCCTAAAGTAAAGGTTCGATACCATTTTTTAAGGACAAATGAACCAATCCATCCAGATAACAATAATATAATTACCAATAAATCGGTAATTAACACACCATTAAGAATCGGTAAATAATCATCGGTAGTAGAAAAAGAAGAAATATGTTTCATTCTATTGAATAAAATGAAAAATAGTTTATGATAGAAAAGGATTTACAATTTTGATGTCTTGTAAACATAATAAGCACTTACTCCACCTAATAATTGTACAAATACATAGCTAAATAATTCAACTGGTTTAAGAGAACCATTTAAAAACATAGATAGGGAAACGGCAGGATTAACATGTGCACCACTGACACTTCCTACAAGGAAAATGACTAAGGCAAGAGAGGCACCAATTACTAATGGGTTTCCTCCACTAGCAAAGATGATAAGGATAAAAAAGAAGGCACCAATGTATTCAGCAAGATAAGAAAGAGGGGATATTTTCATTTCTAACAAAAAGAATAGAATTTAAACAAGATCAAAACTAAAGAGTTGAACCAATCGACTTGTTTCCTTTTCACTTCCAAAATGATGCGTAATAGAATGAATCATTTGTGAATTAAAAAGAACAAGACGATTATACACATTTCCAACAATATCAACCGCTTCCAGTTCCGTAGTGTTTTTAGTATTATTAATTGTAGCCAGTTCTGTATCGCTTAATGTATAATTTCCAGTAGATCGTACACGATATAATGTAATACCACTTGTTAGGGGTGCATTAGGAGTTAGAAAAACGATACCAGTATATTGTTGTGGTTTTAATTCATAGGAAATGGAAGAGGATCGATTGGAAAGACTAAATGTTCCATTATCGGCATATTGTGAGAAAGATACGATGCGTTTATTAAGTATTTTTTCAAATTTTTCCTTAAGAGAATGATTGTTTTTAATAGTATTAATGAGGTGAGGATTTTGTAGGGTATCTAAACCAAAATTACGAATAGTATCTGGATATTGATAAAACTGATCAATAATAAAAATATTGGATAAAGATGAGACATTAGAATCAAATGAAACGGTAGATGGAGATGATTGAGGAATAACAATTTCATTTTTAGGGGTTGGTTTATCGATGGTAAATTGTGGAACAGGAGAAGAATGATAGGATAGGAAGGTGGACCATTCATTTCCTAATTTAATTTGAAAATCGATGTATTTATGAAAAGGTAAAGTAATTTTCCATCCTGATAGGATAATATTGGGACGTTTAAAAAGATCACTAATATCTTTACGAAGTTCAATATCAACACTTCTTATGGTTGCATCATATTTACAACGAATGGGACAAACACCATGTTCTTCTGAAAATGACCATCCTCGTACGACTATGACATCATTTTGAACATTTTTTTCATCAATATTGGCTTTTACTCTATCAATTAATGTTTCAAACATCGTTTATTTTATATTATTTAAATATGCTTTAAACCGTATAAAAAATAATAATTTGGATAATAGGATATTTATGAAGTAATTTGTTTTGGTTCTGTGTTATTTGTCATGATTTTTTCTTGAGTGATGAGTCTGGAACAAATATTCATGGATTCTAATTCTTGTAATAGAAGTTTGGTAGCATAAGGAATATTAATATGAGCAAATTTGGTAGTATTTCCACAACCACGACATGCCCATATACCTTGTTCAGGATTTGCAATGGCAAGAAGGCCACAATCTTTACAAGAATAACACGAAAAGGCATCCGAACATTCCATTAATCTTTCCTTTGTAAATTCTGCCATACCATGTGCTACCACACAATCTCTCTCCATCTCTCCAAACCTTAATCCTCCTTCACGAGCTCTACCTTCTGCAGGTTGACGAGTGAGCATAACAAGTGGTCCAGAGGCACGTGAATGCATTTTATCTGCAGAACAATGACGTAAACGCTGATAATAACAAGGACCAATAAAGATACTTGTTTCCATCATACGACCTGTATAGCCATTGTACATAATTTCATTTCCATATGGTTCTAAACCATACTGATCACGTAAGATATCCGAAAGATTATCGACAGTTACTTCACCAAAGGGAGAACCATCACCCAAACAGCCAGCCATACATCCTACTTTACTCATAAGTGTTTCCATGAGTTGGGCAATCGTCATACGTGAAGGAATAGCATGAGGATTGATGATGATATCAGGAACAATTCCTGATGCAGTTTGTGGCATATCTTCTTGATTGAGAATCATACCCATAGTACCTTTTTGGCCATGGCGAGAGTTACCACTCCACACAGGTATACCATTGCGACGAACATAAATGGCACCAGGTCCCTCCACACGGCAACAATATACTTTTCCATTATACTTTTTCCAAGAATCATGACGATTACTACCATCAGGTTTGATATTTTTATTTACCTTTGGTGTATTTTGTGATTCGATAATCGTTAAACGATATGAGTCCACTGTTGATGTAATTACTTCACCTTCACGACCTTCTTTCTTGATAATGGATTGTTTACCTGCATTATACTTGATACTAATATTAGTAGAATATCCTGCATGAAGACAAAGACGTTGAAAATCATTTGCTAGTTTGATAGAAGATGTATCATAACGTCTAGTTCCGTTTGTCATAGTATGTCCATCTCCAAGCATCATTCCATGAATTAGAATTTTACATTGATCTCGAGTAAGATACCAAACCCAATTGGGTAATGTTTTGTTGATAGCACCAAGTTCTAATGATTCAAAATAGTTCACAATTTGTTTCTTTTGAATTCTATATGAGTTTAATGTAATATCTTCTTTCATTTCTTTATATCGCATTATTGTAATTTCATTTCTTGTCATAATGTCATCCAATGCTTGACGAACACGTTCTTTATGTGTAGCAAATCGTACAGAATTAGAACTAATACATCCTTCTGCAATCCAAATACCAAACATAATTAACCAATCATTCATATTCATACGTATATCATATGATGTTCTTGCATCCTTTCCTACACCAAAGAATATAAACATTTGTGGTTCATCCATTGTTGCACCAGTTATGGGATGTGTATAAGATAATTCAGCAGGTCGATTGTTTGTTGGAGGAATATAATCTTCAATATTCTTTTTGTATGTTACACGTTTTCCATATAGGTCTTCCGCTAACTTGAAGTCGAAGTTAGAACCATCACGGTTTCCTACATACATGCGATGATTGGGTGTAACAAGTAGGTCTACTTGATTAGACTGAATAGAATACATGTTACCATTAAAGTCATATTCCATTACTTCAAGAGGTGTAGTATATTGCATTATGTTACCATCTTCCATAAGTGTTGCAACATTATGCTTGATTGTCAATTCAGTTATATTAATCCAACCCTTATCTGTAAGAATATCTGTATCATCAGAATAACAACTGAACTTATCACCAATTTCAGGAATACGATCTTGTCGCATACGAATCTTGACAAAGTTGTATCCCTCGCCGTTTCGATTTTTGTAGATCTTGTCAACATACCCGCTTTCATTGTTACGAGGCATCTTGCTTACATCACGTTGCTTTTTAGCACCAGCTGGTAAAACGGCACCAGTAGGAACACGAAGTGGCACTACTTTTCCAATTAATATATCATCAGGTGTAACATAGGTATTCTTGGGAACAAATCCATCTTCCGCTAATTTATCATAATGAGCATTTTTCATATGTTTTGTTTCCATAGGATCAGGATTACAGAATTTTTCTTCTTCACCACTACTTTGATTTTTTCGTTCTTCATCTTTATAGGTACGATAAAAGATTGAACGGAATCGACCACGATCTAACGCTGCTCGGTTAATCATATTGGAATCTTCTTGATTATAACCTGTATAGGTCATAATAGCAACTACAATGTTTTGACCAGCAGGAAGTGATTGTGCACCATAAAATCGACTCATATAAGAAGATACCATTGGAATTTCTGGATAGGATAATACATGGGTCATGGCGTCAAATCGTTCACGGAAATTCAAAGCATAGACACCCATTGCTTGTTTTCCCATTGAACTATTATGAGAACCAATATTATGACTTGTAATAAAACTATGATGATTATTATCTACTGTAATATCCGCAATAAGAACATTTTCATGTTCTATCATAGACTCAATAGGAACAAATACCATTCCACCTCTACTTGTCATGCGTTCACAAATTACGTCACAATGTTCATGTTCTTCTAACTTTCTCATGGTAATTTCTCTACCAAGTTTCATAGAACGTTCTATATCAGCCACTCTTGCCATCGAATATTGATACTTATCAGAAATATTACGACGAGAAAGACCTTGTGTAAAATCGTTACGAATGGAGTCCATCTTATGTACATATTCTTTAACAAGTCTTGATTTGTATTTCAAGTATTCTACTGTTTTGAAACTATCCACAATCTTTCGTGTATCATAACGATAACCAATAATATCATAATAACGAATCAGATTATCTGATTTATCAGCAAGTTTAATTCCAACTATATATCGATCTTCCTTCTTATGATAAACACGTTCAACCATTTTATTTTCCACTCCAAAGTACTCAAATAATTGTTGAACTTGTTTCATGAACTCAACAAGACTATCTTTGTATTGAAAGCTGATTTGATTGGTAGTTTCTGCACATACAAAGTTTTGATTTCCTTTTGTACGATTGTAACGAATCTTACAACCATCCCCACCTTGGAAACCACCTAAGAATTCTCTCTTTACATTATCCGAGCCATTCATAATCCAAGATGGAACAGGAAGACGAGAAACTTCAGAGTTACGTCCAAGAGTAGCACCCAAACAAGCAATAAGAGATGCAAATGGTCCATTATGACAAATATTATATGCATTCATTACATATTCACCGATTTGTGTAGTTCGTTGACGAATATTACATGACTGGAATCCAAGAGAAGCAATATCTTGTTCAAACTGCATTGCATTTTCTTTCTCTCCAAAATCACAGGCAACCTGACACATAGAAGATCCATGTTTACTATAAACATTAATGGATCCATCGGTTTGAATAAATCCAAGCATTCTTGCTAACAGTGGTAAACGATTATCATCGGAATAAAGTGGACATAATCCAACAGATTCAAAGATAGCAATATGTGTTTGAATTAAAGTATCCTTTACTCCATATTGAGTGAGAAGATTATGAATAGAGTCCTTGTTAAGAATGATGTTCTTTTCTGGTATATTCTTATCGGCAAATATCCAGTTAGGAATAATACCTACTTTTTTATTAGGACTTTTTACGATATCACCTACCGATTTCCATCCTTCTTCGGTAATAAAGGGATGATTATCAGTAGCAATGACTTCACGCCCTGAAACAGTTGTTATTTTATAAATTGTTTTGTCCGTTTCACGAACGTATTGATGTTTTACAGTAACGGATTCTGTTTTTCCTGTTTCTGGATCAAAGGAAATAACTTTTTCACCTACTTGTACATCTTTGATATATTTACGAGTTCCATCCGCCATAAGAACTTCTTCATTTTCCCAAAGACATTGATATGCATTTCTGGGAGATTGATTATGATCAGGGAAAGGAATACAGGATGCAGTCGTACCAAGAAGAACACTTGGATGAATTTCACAATGAGTATAGGATAAATCTTCTATACATTCATCATATTTCATGGCAATATAGGCTCCATCTGTTTCACCTGCATCAATATATTCGAATAAACTATGACCATTTGGTGTTTCCCATAATAACAGTTGATTCCAATCTTTAATTTCCAAAATCTGTTCTTTTAATTTTCCTGATTTATCTTTTCCAATTTCTCGTAATGCAGGAGCATAATAGATAGGACGAATTACTCTTCCTGCTTCGGTAGTAATCCATAATTCTTTATAGGGACTTTTCCAAACAATACCTGTAAAGATATGAATTTTACCAGAACGTTTTGCTTTGCGAAGTGAATCAACCATTTCTAACGTATCTTTATTATCCAAAATACCAATCCATGAACCATTTAAGAATACACGTGTATGATGATGTTTTTGTTCCATAGTAGATTCACGAAGAGGAATTAATTTATTTAGATTTTGAATAAAGGAATAAACCGTAATAGGAGAACTAAAGATAGTAACACAGGTAGTGGTTGCCATATTTTTAATAACACCTACACCATGACCTTCTGGTGTTTCACATGGACAAATATATGCATATTGGCTATTATGTTGTTTACGAGGAGCAATTAATTTACCTGTTTTTTCAATGGGGGTAGAGATACGACGTAAATGGGAGATACTGGCAAAGTAGTTCATACGATTTAATACTTGAGAGACTCCTATTTTAGAAGGTCCTCCAATTTTACCACTTCCAAAATTACCAGTAGCAAGAGAAGACTTTAAACAAACATCTAAAATAGTGGATTTCACAATTTTATTAATATTGTTGATATTAACGATTTCTGTCCAGTTACCTGTTGCTTTCCATGAACCACTATGAATTTCTTTAGAAAGTGCAGCTTTCATATCTTTTACCATGCGATTATTATATGTTTTACGGAACAAATCAGCCAGTAAGAAACCTGGAATATCAACGCGTTTATTGGGATAGGCATCACGATCATCGGTAGGAAGACGTTGGGTAGATGTCCATAGTACTTTACGTGTCATATGAGCGAGGAAACAAGCTTTTTCATAGTTCATTTCATGACCGCCAATATGTGGAAATAATTCTTCAGATAATATTTCTTGGACATTATTTTGTTTTTGAGATTTTACGGACCATGTATTGGTATAATCACCAATCCAAATAAGGGCCTGTTCTTGTGTTATCACGTTTGATGCTTCTAAAATGGATTCTGTAATAATGGGGTCATAGTTAGAATCATTTTCATCACCAAGAATTAATTCATAGATATCTTTGTCAGCAAGAACACCAAGAGCACGAAAGAGAATAAAGAGTGGAATATCTGTTTTAATACGGGGTACAGTTGCACGAAGCATAGTAATCAGTTGATTCTTTGGATGATACACCATTTTGACAGCATTTGATTTAGGAACTTGGTCATTATCAGGACCAATACACTTAATTTCTACTACTTCTAGTTCTTTAGCATTACCACGTCCATTACGGAAAACAAAAGGACGATTTTCAGACATGCGTTCCATAGAAATCATAGCACGTTCACCACCTTGGATAATGAAATATCCACCTAAATCTTGAGGACATTCACCAATTTTAGAGGGATGAACATGTTTTTGGTCATGAAGTAAACAATATTTGGAATTGACCATCACAGGAATCTTTCCAAGGTGAACATTGGGAAAGATACGAACATTGGATTCACGAATTCCATTGCGTGTATGATCAACAAATGTAGTAGTCACTTTGATATCAACATTTAAAGGGGATGCATAGGTTAAGTTACGAAGGCGTGCATCATTTGGCATCATAGGATGAATGGCACCATTGTTTTCAAAGATGGTTGGTTTACGAATCGAAATCTTTTCAAGTTCCAACGTGACTTCGTACTCATGCTGTACCTTTTTAGAAGTACTTAAACTACCATCTAAGACTGTACCCATTAGGGCATTTGCTGCAGTAGTAGATAAACCAGTAGCTG
>Ga0214923_10006933_pt1 | contig 12511 bp, 2 predicted proteins | sample LL1510_MetaG_FD_177993 | JGI IMG/M metagenome (GOLD analysis project Ga0214923, IMG submission 177993) | Freshwater microbial communities from Lake Lanier, Atlanta, Georgia, United States - LL-1510 | ecosystem: Environmental > Aquatic > Freshwater > Lake | place: USA: Georgia | collected 2015-10-15
ATTATTTATTATACTTGAATGATTATGAATTGGTTAATAATACATCTAATTTATTAACAGCCTTTGCTAAGATTTTACTTTCTGGACAACCTGGTGATGTATTATATAATACATATATTAATTATCCATTAGTGTTTGATTTACCATTATCAACTTTAAATGAATTAAAAGTTAAAATCGCCTATCCAGATGGCACTTTACCTGATTTTAGAAACATTGACCATAGTTTTACATTACGCATTACTGAAAAGGTGGTCTATCCTAAAAACACCGGTATAAATTCCAAACAAACAACTTTCTTGGAAACAATGAAAGAATTAGTATCTTAAATAAAAAATATATTTTTTTTTAATTTACTAAATTATACATACTTTTAATTATCCTACCCTGGTTAATATTAAATTTTAGGGTGTTTTCAATTACAACTTGCCAATTTAAAATGGTTCTATTTACAAAAGTATCAAAATAATTATTTATTTCTCTGATATTATTTGAAAAAGAGGCATCAGATTCTAAAACTACAATTATTGGATTAATGGATAATAAACTGGTGGCTTCAGATAATATTTCTTTTACTGATTGTAAATTAAATTGAATTTCTTCATCGGTATCTTTGTAAATATTGGTTGCATTTAAAACTATTTTATTACATAAATCTCCTTTTAATATTTTTTCTAGATTAGATATTTTATCATTATATATAGTTTCATAATTAAAACAAAACGTAACTCTTTCATTAATTTCATTCATTTCAATATTAGGAAATTTATATTTGAAATATTCCAATAATACTTTTTTAATTAACATTATATAAGGAAAGATGATAAAGTGTCTTGTCATAAATTCTAATAATTCTCTAGCAAATAACATTACTTTATTATTATCAGTATATTTACCAAAAGTAAAATATATTTCGGATAATTTATTGGTTGTTTCATAAAATTCAAATAAGTCAGGAACAATAATTTGACTAGGGTCACATTTTTGTAAAGGTAATAAATCTTGTGACTCTTCAAGCTTAGGTAATTTAATTAATTCACTTAATAATTTTACTAATGTTCCTGAACTATTAGATAAGGCTTCATATCTTTTCAATATTTTCTTCTCATTTAAATTATCTTTTTTAGAAAATTTTTCAGCCATACCTATTAAACTTAATAATAAGGCTATTTGTGTTTTCTTTTGATTTTCTAATTCTATATACTTGTCTTTTGTATTTCCTTCTTCTAAACTTTTAGATTTCTCTTCTATTTTTTTAATTTCAATATTTAAATTTTTTATCAAGTCACAAATAAAATTATTTTCATCAGTTGTATAAACATTTTTTAAATCATTAGCTTTTTCATTAATATATAAATAATTAGAGTATTCCTTTTTCTCTTTTTTATAAATTGCTTCGCTTAAATATTGAAGCATAATATAAAAGATAATACCAAATGAATTTTCAAAATTTTGTGTAATATTATTTCCAAAAGTATCATTACTATAAATTAAGGTTTCAATTTCAGATTTTTGGTAAGAAACAAAATTACTGATTATATTTTTAAAATCAGCTTGATAATTTATTTTAGGATAATTTATTTTAGATAAATGATTGTATAGTTCATCTTTTAGAAAATCATTTGGTTTTATTTCGGTAAAGTCACGATAGTCTATTTTTTCTTTTAATTCTTTTATGATTTCATAATTGTGTAATTTTAATACTGGAAATATAGCGCTTTGATTATTTGAATCTAAAATAAATGGATTTATATTATTAGTCAATAAGATTTCATATATTTTGGGATTTATTTTTAAGACATATTTTGATTTTAATAATTCGGTTGTTGCATATTCTTCTGGATAAATAATGAATTCTTTAAATTCCCCTAAATCTTTATTATATACTTTTGAAAACTGATAAAGATTTTCTGCTGTTATATCTCCAGTTATATCTTTAGGTTTCAAATAAGTGTTGTTAAAAACTACTTCAAAATCAGGAACAGCAATAGCTAATTGTATTTCTTTATTATCTGTTATTTTTTTATTTTTAATAACTTCTATTAAAATTTTATTAGTTTGTTTTTGAATGTAAATTTTAGATTGTTCTTTCATTAATTCTTCAATTAATTTACCAACTAATATATAAACTGAATTTGGATTATCTAAAATATCAATATCTTTTTTAATTTTATTAATTGTCTCTTCTATATTTCTTTTTATATTTTGATTAACGGGATTTTCCAATTTACTAAAAATATCTTTTATTAATAGCATTAAATTATATTTGTATAATTCATCTAATACTGGTTTAATTGATGGAGGTAAGTTTCTAGTTCTTGCAAATATTAAATCTTCACTTTTAATTAAATATTTTCCAGCAATCATATCATTTCCCATGTTTTTAACTAATTCTTTATAATTTATATATGCTTCTTTATTATTTAATGAACCATAATTTCCAATTAAAGAAGTTGTTGTATCTGGAATTTTAGTAATTAAATTTTCGTCATCTACTCGTTCTTGTTCTTGGTTCAATTGATTTACAGGAGAGTCATAATATAAAAATCTTCCTGTTTTTCCTACTTCAGGAATTACATAATAATTGAATTTGGGTATTTTAACAAGTTTACCTGGACTAAATAAATAATAATATATTAGAATATATCCGTTGTATTTATTTAAATTTTCTATTATTTTTCTTATTCTTTCTCTATGCTTTTTAGAATCTTCTCCTAATAGTTCAGCGATTACGGATATTACAGGATAAATTTCAGTAAATGATTTTGATAAATCTTTATTGGAATCAATTAATTCGATAAGACCATTTTTATAAAATAAAACTTCGGCAAGTACTTCAATTAGATTATTATAATTTCTTTCTTTTAATGTTTTAATTGCAAAGTCTACAGGTGGTCTATATTTTAAGGGACTTACTTTATAATAATTCATTTTTTTTTCTATAATATTAACATCTCCAAAATCACAATCTAAAAAATTACCTATATATGGTATCAAATGATTATCTAATTCATCATCAGCATTAAATATATGATAATTTGGTGGAGGAGCAGGGGGTTGAAGTCCAGGAGCAGGAATAGGAAAATCAAATGTCGTTAATATTTTATCTCCAATCTTAATTTTCTCTTTAATTTCATTAGTAGGAACTAATCCTAAATAATATAATCCTAAATTTCTTGCTTCTATTAATTTTAATCTGCTAAAATTTTCGACTTCATTTTCATCTAAACCATCTGGTGTAAAAAAAGTTTCAAAAATATGATTTATATAAGGAAGTAAAGAAATGGTTTGTCTTTTTTTAATAATATGAATTATACTATTTTCATTATCTTCAAATTGGGGTATATTGTTTAAAGTTAAATATTTTATATCTTTATTGTCCATTTTATTATTGATAAAAGTAAGAATTGTAAGTGTGTCTACGTCTAAAGGTTTATTTTTCATAGTTTTAATTTTTTTAATAATTTCTTCAATTAACTCTTTTATCTTTTTTAATTTTTCATTATCATCTATTTCATTTCTAATTGCTTCTATTTTAAGAAATAAATCATTATTAATACCTTGATTAAAATAATCGTTAAAATTTTCTTTTAAATTACCATCTTCTAATAATATATTAATAGCACCTTGTAATTTAGCTGAAATATTTTTATCACTATTAAAAGCTCTTGAAATGTAAAATTTTTTAAAGGCTGTTGTTAAATTTTCGTTAGTGATTATTGCACCACCTGCAAGATTTAATGCTGATGCCAAACCACATACCGAATAATTTATTTCACCAGTTAGATTATCATCTGAATTTAAACAAGAAAATGCGCAATACATTGTATAAAAAACACTTGCTTTATTTTTAACTTTAAATAAATCATTCCATTTTTCGATTATTGGAAAATTTGAATTAAATTCTCTATTAAAAATTTTTAAATAAGCAAGTTTCATTTTATCTATTTCTAAAGGAGTAACTGGAAAATTAAAATTAATATCATTAATAGGTATAATAATATCATTAGAATTTACCAATATATGTAACACCTTCTTTTCAATCGTATCATATTTTAAAATTTGTTGAAGATTAGCAAATTGTTCATCATCAGAAATAATTGTAATTTGTCTTGCACCGCCAATAAAAGTTAAAACATTCCAATCAATAACATTATCAGCAAAATCTATACTTTGAGCATACATTCTTGATTTATTATATTTAATCCAGTTTGTATTGTCTATACTATCATTTAATCTACAAAAATTTCTAACACAAGACATTTTATTTTCATTCTCCTTATAAAATCCATCGTAAAAGTCTCTATATCCTTTATCAAATTCTGTTTTAAAATTATATTCTTCGTATTTTATATTACATAATTTTTTAATTTCTTCTTTAATTTCGTTAGCTTTTGTTTTAACAATAGATTTTGGGTCTAATTTTTTAAAATCATCAAAATCTGATAATTCTTTTAAATCAGGAAAATCAGACCATGATTTTTTAATTTTTTCTTCAATAGAACTTTTTATTAGGAGAATATTATCTTGAATAAATTTAATATCATTATTTGTCTCCGGTTTTAAAGCCTGTTCGAATATTTTTTTATTAAATGTTAATACTTTATTTTTAATTTCATCATCTGAAAAAATGGAATTTTCAATAGTATTGTTTAAAAGTGTCATAAATGGATTTTCTTTCATTAATTCCCAAATTTCTTTTTTTAATTTTAATAAATTATCTTTTTTTGTAAAATCTATTTTTTTAGGTTTTTTAATTAATGGTTTAATTTCTTTTGGTTCTTCATATAATTCTAATTTTCCTTGTAATGCATAGTGAAATGCAGTGCATCCATAATTATCTTTAAAATTTAAATCAATATTTAAAGATACTAAATATTCAACAATTGATTTGTATTGAAATCGGCACGCCAGATGTAATGGAGTTTGATTTTCTCTATTTGGCTTTTCTGGATTTACTCCATTTTGCACTAAAAATTTAATAATATTTAGTCTATGGAATTCTTTTTTTTGTGAATTTGTATTAAATAAAGTTTTATGGATTAAATTGTCCCCAGTAACAGGTTCATCAATATTTAAGGATATACAGTGTATTAATGAAAATTGTTTTAATACTTGTGTATCCATATTATTTATTAAGCTGAATAATTCTTCCATTTTTTCCTTTGGTATTGATAAATTTGGTCTATATGGAAGATTGAATAAATCAATTCTTTTTGACATTATAATAATTTAGAAATTATTTATTTAGAAAATCAATTTTATATTAATAGTAATGTTGAAATACGGAGATATACAAATAGTTTCAAATGGAATTTCGAAAACTTTAAATCCAAGAAATCTTACCTATCGACAAAATATAGCTGTATCAAATGCAGTAAGTTCATCCCAGAATTCATCCCAATTAACTTTAACTCAAATTACCAATAATAATGGTGCTTCAGGAACTACAAGTTTTCAAGATATAGCAGCTACTACTGGTGATTTTACTACAATAAATACAAATAATTTATATGTTGATACAATTAAATTAAAAACATCATCTAATAATCAAATATATATAAATAATAATTTAAATATTACTGATAATATTTTAAATCCCTCAAATGCATCTTATTTATTTAATTTTACAAGTAATAGTAGTTTTTATTCTAATTCATTATCCTTAAATTCTCCTATTGTAAAATTAGTAGATAATGTTATTCAAATAAACTCTTCCGTTAAAAGTTCTGCCAATTATAATTTTTTAGAAAATATAAAATTTGATAGTGCTTTGTCTGGTTTTACTTTTCCGAATATTAACCAGACGGATGGTATACTCGTGCAGAATAATGCAATGTTATTATTACCTGCACAATATTATTTGGATTTTAATACTTCATTTAAAACATTAGGTTTTAGTAAATATTCAAGTTCTAATTATTATTTTGGTAATGATACAATTGGTAATAATATACGATTTACTAAATCAAATTATAATTTTGATAAAGATACTACTTCATCAAATAAAACACCATTAAATTATACATCAGATGCCACTTTAAATTCGATTAATTCATTTAATAATTTATTAAATATAGAAGCCAAAAATATTTCTTTGGGTAATGGTGATTTAGTTCTTTTAAATGGGATAGATTATAATCCAACTAATCCTAATAATACACCACAAGGTAAGAGTTTTAATTTTAAATTTTGGGATATTAATAATTTGAACACCTTAAATGTATTTAAATTAGAAAAAAATAAAGCAACCTTTAATGTAGCGGAAACAATACTAAATAATAATATTACCGTAAACAATACTAGTATTATCCCCAAGTTACAATTTCAAAATAATAATAATTTTACGATTGGTAGAAAAAATTTAGAAAATTTAACTTTACCAGATTTAGATTTTATTCAATTTTCCTATGATAGAAATACAAATAAGGGTAAAATTTCTTTTTTACAACCGATTGATGTAGCTGGTGGAAGTCAAGGTGTTTCATTAATTACACCTGTTTTAAATTTTAATGGTAACGGTGAAGCTTATTTTGCAAATAACTTGAATTTTTACAGTAATGGAAATAATATTGTTACTTTTAATAGTAATTATGTTAATATAACTCCACAATTAAATTTAACAGGAACAAATCCAATTCTAAAATTTTCACCATCTGAATTTAAAATAATTGATATATCTAGTAATCCATATATAGGCTTTAATAGTGATACAGCAACAACAAAATTTTATCAACCGATAGATTTATCAGCCAATGGTATCATTCAATATGGAACTAGTATCAATTTTAAAAATCAATTGGGAACTCTAGCTACTCTATCAAGTTCTTCATTTGATTTAAATGGTAATTTAAACTTGAATACAAACAATACTCAAATTAAGTTTAATACCAGATTAAACTTTTTGGACCAATTAAATTTGCAATATTTAGGTTTTGATAGTACCTCTCAAAATGTAAATTTTTATAGACCATTAAATTTTATAGGTTCTGGAATAATTAATGTTCCAAGTGGTAATAACATTAGCTTTACTTCTGGTGCAACTAATTTATTTACTGTAAGTCCAACCTCTTTTACAACCTTAGCAAATTTTACATTATTAAATCCTTCTGCACAAATGATTTTACCTAACAATGGTAGTTTAAGCTTTGTTGATACAACCAATACTAATTATTTATCTTTCAGTACATTAAATCAAACAGTTCAATTTTTTAAACCTATCCAATTTGCAAATTCTGGCCAAGGTGTACAATCAGCAATTCAATTTGCTACACAATTAGATCTTATTAATGGTTCAAATACTAACGTTGCATCGTTTAATCAATCTGCTTTAATATTAAATGGTAGTTTGGTCTTTAACAACAATAGTAATATTCAAGTTAAAACAGGAAGTTTAAGTTTTCTAGATTCAAGTGGAAATAATTTTTTGGTTTTAGATAATACTGCAAAATTAATTACTTTCTATCAACCAATCCAATTATCAAACAGTGGTAATATTAATTTTATATCATCAGTTAATTTTGTAAATTCTGGGACTAATATTTTTTCAATTACTCCAACTTTGGCTTCTTTAGCTTCTAATGGTCTATCATTTACTAATACAAACCCATTTTTAAATTTTTCAAATAATGAATTTCTTTTTAATGATACGGATGTTACCAACAATAATTATATTGGATTAAATAAAAACCTTAAAACAATTAAAATTTATAAACCATTAGATTTACAAACAAATGGTAGAATTAATTATACAACTCGTTTGAATTTTAATAATGGGACTTCTAATATATTATCTTTAAGTAATTCATCTTTGATATTTCCTAGTTCTAATCCTTCTATTAATATTTCTTCTGGTCAATTATCGATATCTGATAATTCAGGTAATCCATATATTGGATTTGATTTATCAAGCAATAGTATTAAATACTTTAAACCAATTAATTCTAATTTGAGTTTTTCAAATTTAAATCCAAACATTCAAATAAATTCAGGAGAACTAAAATTTATAGATTCATCATCAAATAATTATTTAGGTTTTAATACTACTTCTAAACAGATAGCTTTCTATCAGGGAATTAATACTAATTTAATTTTTTCTAATTTAAATCCAGCCATCCAATTTTCAAGAGGAGAATTTGCAATAACAGATTTGTCTTCAAATAAATATTTTGGTGCGGATATATCTTCTCAAACGTTAAGATTATATAAAAATTTAAATAGTAACTTGGGTTTTTCTAATTTAAATCCCCAAATTAGAGTAGGTAATGGAGAATTAACAATTACTGATTTTTCTTCAAATAAATTTATGGGTTTTGATGCTAGTTCTCAAAAAATTAATTTTTACAAACCTTTTAGAATTAATCAATTAGATTTTTCAGGTAATGGTTTGATTACTTTTGACCAATCTCTAAATTTAGGTGATACTCTTGTTTTAAATAAAAGTGGTGTTATCAATATGCCTATTGCTAATCCTATTTTTAGAGTAAATTCTGGTGCATTAAATTTCCAGGATAAATTCCAAAATAATTATTTAACTATTGATACAGTAAATAATTTATTAAGTACATCTACACCATTTAATCCGTCAACAATTAATTTTACAGCCAATGAATTTATTATTTACGATAGTAATAATGTAAAATACATGGGTTTTAATCAATTAAATCGTACCATTAGATTTTATCAATCATTAGATTTATCAGGTGCCACCTTACCTCCAGCTCCAGTATCAACTATAAATTTTAATCCACCTGTGTTTTTTATTTCTGATACTAGTGGTACAAGATATTTAATTTTTGATAGTATTGCTAAATCTACTAGAGTTTATAGTCCATTCGATTTTTCTTACGGTGGAAATATTATTTTTGGAACTGATTTAAAATTTAATAATGGAACATCTGATGTATTAACTATATCTTCATCTTCAGTAAATTTTACAAATAATATCTTTTTTAACAATAACAATCCATCAATAAATGTTTCTTCAGGTAATTTTAGTTTAAATGATTCAAACGGAAATCCATATTTTGGAATTGATGTTGGAAGTGTACAAGTTAAAAGCTATAAACCAATGTTATTATCAAATAATTTAATTTTTTCAAATCAAGCATCGATAGTAATTAATAGTGGTCAATTTAATTTTACAGATGCTACAACATCTAATTATTTTCAAATTGATATTTCAAATGGTATTAATAAAAGTTTTAAACCTTTGGTATTAAATGATGATTTGATTTTTTCAAATACATCAAAAATAAAGATTACTTCAGGAGAATTAAATTTTACAGATGTTTCTTCATCCAATTATTTTGGTTTTGATACTAGTAATAATATAAATATTTCATACAAGCAATTAAATTTATCAAGTAATCTTAGATTAGCAAATAACTCTAAAATAATTATTAGTAGCGGTGAATTAGCTTTTACAGACGCTTCAGCATCTAATTATTTTGGACTTGATACATCTGGTGTATCAGTAAAAGTGTATAAATCTTTAAATTTAAGTGATAATTTGAATTTTACAAATCAGGCTAATGTTAATATTAATTATAAAGGCGAATTATATTTTACAGACGCTTCTGCATCAAATTATTTTGGTATTGATACATCTGGTGGCTTTCTAAAAGCATATAAAACAATGGTTTTATCAAATAATTTAAATTTTGCAAATCAAGCACAAATTCAAATAGATGTAGGTGAATTTAAATTTGTAGATACACTAGCATCTAATTATTTAGGAATTGATACAGTAGGAGGAACTATAAAATCTTATAAACCAATGAATTTATCTAGTAATTTAAGTTTTCAAAATCAATCTCAAGTAATTATAAATTATTTGGGAACATTAAATTTTGTTGATACTTATAATACAAACTTTTTTGGTATAGATACAAATAATGCTTTGATTAATTTATATAAACCAACAGTTTTAGCAAATAATTTAACTTTTTCAAGTCCAACTAATAATAAAATTAAAATTAACGGAGGCGAAATGAATTTCACAGATGCGGTATCATCAAATTATCTTGGAATTGACACATCAGGTGTCTTAATAAAAGCTTATAAGCCAACATTATTTTATGATAATATTTCATTTAATAGTGCTGCTAATATTGTTACAAATTCTGGTGCATTAAATTTTACAGATACTTCTGCAAATATTTATTTGGGTATTGATACAAATAATAAACTAGTTAGAACAAATCAACCACTTGTATTAGGCAATAATTTATCCATACCGAATACTTCTAAAATTATAATTTCATCGGGTGAGGTTAATTTTACTGATGCTTTATCAACAAATTATTTGGGTATAGATACTTCTGGCGCAACTATAAAAGCTTATAGACCATTAATCCTGTCTAATAATTTAAGTTTTTTAAACAATTCTCAAATAATAGCAGGTAGAGGGGAATTAGTTTTTGTAGATGCTTCTGGAAACAATTACTTTGGAATAGATACTTCAGGTAGTCAAATTAAATCATATAGAGCCTTAACATTATCCAATAACTTGAATTTTGTAAATGCAGCTCAAATAAAAGTAAACACGGGTGAGGTAGTTTTTACAGATGCTTCATCATCTAGTTATTTGGGAATTAATACTACATTGGGTACAGTTAAGTCTTATAAACCATTGGACCCAATATCAATAACTTTCTCTACTACAAACTTTTTGATTAAAGATAATAATGGAGTAAATTATATGGGTTTTAACAAGTCAAATCAAACAATTTCTTTCTACCAACCGGTTTCAATTCCAACAACTATTAATTCAATTAATTTTAGTGTTCCGCAATTTACCATTACTGATGTGAGTGGAGGGTCATATATGATTTATGATAGTACAACAGCAAGTACAAAAGTAATGAACCTTTTAGATTTATCAGCTAATGGAAATATTTCTTACGGTTCTTCTTTAAATTTTAATACAAATGGAGTAAATATGATGAGTTTTAATATGAATAATAATACTCCATCTATTTCATATAAAAATAATTTAACTTTTATAAGTACAAAAGCAAATGTTTTATATGCTCAACCAATAATCAAATATAATATTTTATCAGATGATTGTAATAATTTTGAAAAGAAATATTTAGGAAAAACAGTGATTTCTGGGGGAGCTGGTCTAATTCAATATAATTTAAAAAATATTATTGATGCATCTGGAGAACAAATTACTTTCACAGGTAAAATAGTATCTAGAGATTTATTAAATAACAGCGCTAGTTTTCTATTACAAGGTTATACGAATTATGTTGATGCAAATAATCCTAATAATTTGGGATTAAATATAACAAATTTATATTCTAGTGACCCAGAATATTGGAATGTTAATGCAGTTTATATGTTTAGCACTGATTTAGTAATAGAAGTAACAAGTAATCAGTCAACAGATACTTCGTGGGTTATTTCTATAGAAAGTATCTCGGTATAAATAATGGCAAACAAAAAATACGATATTCAAAAAATTTTTAATTTAAATAATCCTGTAGCAATTAACCCTTTTAAATTAGGTGTTAGAACAAGTTCGCCTAGTTATGTTGGTAACACCGGATACAGTGGTCCTACAGGTGATGCTGGTCCTATAGGATTTACTGGTGATACTGGTAATACAGGTCCCACTGGGTCTACTGGGTCTACCGGTAATACTGGTTTTACAGGTAATACTGGTAATACTGGTTCAACAGGCAATACCGGTATAACAGGTCCAACAGGTAACACTGGAAATACTGGTCCTACTGGAAACACTGGAAACACAGGTCTCACTGGTTTTACAGGTCTAACAGGTCCCACGGGAAACACTGGACCTACAGGTCCCACAGGAAATACTGGACCTACAGGTCCCACTGGAAACACGGGAAACACTGGAAGTACAGGTAATACAGGACCAACAGGGAATACTGGAAACACTGGACCTACCGGCTATACTGGAAACACTGGAAATACTGGTCCTACCGGTAACACTGGTTCTGTTTATAGTACTGCAATAATTTATGATTTTACACCAACACCTGGTGGCTATTATTCTAATTTAACAGTCCCTTCTGGTTTAGCTTATTTACCGGGAACATTATTAAATTTTTCATATTTTAATGGTAATGATTTAAATTCTTTTTGCGCAGTTGTTAGCTCATATAGCGATACAACATTATTTATTAATAATATAAATTCAATATCTGGAACCTTTTCTGGAACACAAACATATTATATTAATTTAACAGGTATTACAGGTCCTACTGGAAATACTGGTTTCACAGGTAATACAGGTATGACAGGTCCAACTGGTAATACGGGAAATACTGGTCCAACGGGTAATACAGGTCCCACAGGTAACACAGGTCCAACTGGTAATACGGGTAATACAGGTAATACGGGTAATACAGGTAATACAGGTAGAACTGGCCCAACTGGTAATACTGGTAATACTGGTCTAACGGGTAATACAGGTAATACAGGTAACACAGGTCCAACTGGTAATACGGGTAATACAGGTAATACGGGTAATACA
>Ga0214923_10006934_pt1 | contig 12511 bp, 9 predicted proteins | sample LL1510_MetaG_FD_177993 | JGI IMG/M metagenome (GOLD analysis project Ga0214923, IMG submission 177993) | Freshwater microbial communities from Lake Lanier, Atlanta, Georgia, United States - LL-1510 | ecosystem: Environmental > Aquatic > Freshwater > Lake | place: USA: Georgia | collected 2015-10-15
GCGCTAGAATAGTCCTCAAGCACTCCCTGCGTCTGCGCGTGCCCACCGACCGTCTCCGCCGGAAGTTCCCTGCGCCTACGAGTTGGGGAGGCGAGGGGCTGCCCCTGCCGTTGAGACGGCGTATGTGACCAGCGCAGGCATGGATGCCGGAGCGCAGGCACATCCGAGTGAGCCGTAGCCTGGAGGGCGAAGGCGAACGTCCGGCGAGACGGTACGGGGCAGCCCCGAGCCGGCGCGCGCCTTGAAGCCATGACAGGCTCAAGCTAGTCCTACTGCGCGACGGGCTGGAGCCTTTGCGTGTCGGTAGCGGGGGTCGAGCGGGCGAGGCCGGCGGCGCCGCCGGCGAGCATGTTGAGATAGTCCACCGTCACCTTCATCGCCTCGTTCAAATAGAAGTCGCGTTTCACGATCGGACGCTTCAGGTCCTCCGCCTCGGCGACCTTCTTTTCCTCGTCGTCGACGGCCTTACCCTCGTTCCACTGCTTCGTAAATTCCGCCTCGACCAGTGAGATCTTTTTTTCATTCTTACGCTTCTGGTATTGGGCGATGTCCTTCACCACCTTCGCAAACTCAGGGTCTGCCTGGACGCGGGCAGTCGAACGGTCGCGGAGCGTCTTGAGCATGTCGTCGCTCACCCGGCCGCTCGGCTGAAACGTCGCGGCCGGCACCTTGTCGAATGCGATCGCATGGTCGAGGTCGCCCTCTCCCACCGGGAGGTGCGTGGTCAGGCTCGGCAGCTCCACGTCGCTCTTCACGCCTTCGAGTTGCGTGCTCAGTCCGCCCGGGCGGTAGAACTGCTGCATCGTGATCTTGATCGCCCCGAGCGAGGGGGCGTTGGGCAGCCGCTGAAAGAGCTGGCGACCGAGGTCGAGCAGGCTCTGCACCGTGCCCTTGCCGTGGGTGGCCTTGTCGCCGATCACGAGGCCGCGGCGATAGTCCTGGATCGCGCCGGCCACGATCTCGCTGGCGCTCGCGCTGAACTTGTTGATCAGCACCACGAGTGGGCCGTCCCAGGAGACGCCCGGATCGACGTCGTCGTATTGCTGCACCCGTTTGTCGGCGTCCTTGATCTGCACGACCGGCCCGGTGTCGATGAACAGGCCGGTCAGCGAGATCGACTCGGGGAGCGAGCCGCCGCCGTTGTTCCGGAGGTCGAGCACCACACAATCGACCCCCTTCTGCTTGAACTCGTCGAGCAGCCGCTTGCAGTCACGGGTGCTGCTCTTGTACTCGGCCTGTCCCTGCCGGGCACCGGCCATGTCCATGTAGAAGCTCGGAAGATTGATCACGCCGATCCGGAAGGGCGTGCCGTCGGGCTTGCGCCCCTCCTCGATCACCTCGCCGCGGGCCTCGCTGTCCTTGAGCTCGATCTTGGCCCGCGTGATGTCGTAGACCTTGGGCGCGGTCTGGCCGACCGGGATCACCTTCAATCGCACGACCGTTCCCCGCTTGCCGCGGATCAGCTTCACGACCTCGTTGAGATTCATGTCCATGACGTCCACGATCTCGCCTGCGGCCCCCTGCCCGACCCCCACGACGCGGTCCTTCTTCTGGAGCCGACCGTCCTTGTCGGCGGCGCCGCCGGGCACGAGTTCGGCCACGGTTGTGTAGCCATCCTCACCCTTGAGCGACGCCCCGATCCCGTCGAGCTGGAGCCGCATCCCGATCTCGAAGTTTTCCAACGTGCCGGGCGACATGAAGCTCGTGTGCGGGTCGAGGCTGCTGGTGAGCGACGAGAGGTAGGTCTCGAGCAGTTCGTCGGCCGTCATCTGGTGCATCCGCTTGGCAAAACTGCGGTACCGGCGGAGCAGCTTGTCTTTGGCCTCTTCGGGAGCCGTCTTCTCCATCTTTTGCACGAGCAGGTCGTATTTGATCCGCTTCCGCCACAGATCCTCTGCCTCGGCCTCGCTGGCCGCCCACTTCGTGTCGTCGCGGTCGATGACGATCGACTCCTGCTTCGCGAAATCCTGCGGCGTCGCGATCAGCTTCTCGATCAGCGGTAGCCGCGCGTCGACCCGCTCCAGGAACCGCTGGCAGACCTCGTAGGCGAAGCTCACGTCGCCTCGCTTCACGAGGTCGTCGAGCGACTCCCGCTTCTGCATGAACGCGTCGACGTCGCTCTGCAGAAAGTAGATCTTCATCGGATCGAGCGCCTCGAGGAAAATGCTGAACCAGCGGCGGGCGATCTCGTCGTCGATCGGCCGCCGGGTGAAGTGCTCCCGCTCGAGGTAGCTACGGACGGCGAGCGTGATCTGCCGGTCATTGGGGCCGGGCTTGGCGGCCGTCTGCTGGATCGCCGCAGCCGCCTGGGGCGGGGCGGCAACGGCGGCGGCGGGCGGCTGCTCGGCAGCCACGCGACTGCCGAGACCAACCACGCACACGAGGAGGCCCGCCGTCGCACCGAAGCAAAGATTTCGCAGATCAAACATTCCGTTGTTCCTCGCAATGCCACGCATGAATGCCTCCCGCGCACGGGCTCCGGGGTCGGTCCCCGTATTGTGACACTTCGCGCCGTCCGTGGCGAGATGTTTCTTTCCGTGCGGAGAGGCTTCCGCCGCACGGGTTTCACGGAGATTGTCGATCAGCGGAGATTCGCCTTATTAGCCAGCCACCGGCTCGGGGTTGCCCCGTACCATCTCGCCGGACGCTCACTACGGCCATCCTGGCCTTCACTCGCTCGGATGTGCCTGCGCTCCGGCATCCTGCCTGCGCTGGTCACATACGCCGGCTTAATGGTAGGGGCAACCCCTCGCCTCCCCTTTCCAATTGAGGAGGCTTCGGGCTCCCCGTGTCCCGCTCGACGGCGTATTTGACCAGCGGAGCCATCTTCACGCGAACACCCGGCATCGTGCCGTTGTTCGCTTTGCCGACCTCCGTCGGCTGGTGATCACCCGGGCCTCCAGCCCTGACGTGAGCGTGTGGGAGACGGGCTTTGCCCGGCGACCGTAAGCCGGAGCCGACGCCGGGACGGTGGCGACGGCGCGACAGCCGCCAGGCGCAGCGCAGGCAAATCCGAGTGAGCCGGAGCCTGGAGGGCGGAGGCGAACGTCCGGCGACGGGATATGGGGAGCCCGAAGCCGGCGCGCGCCACGCAGCGAACGTCAAACGAGAGTGTCTGGGCAGTCACGAGCCGGCGCGGATTGAGAAGAGACAGGCGGGACGCCTGTCCTACATGCGACAGGCTGAAGCCCGTCCTACGGTGACGATAGGGCTTCGGCGATGCGATCGACGAGGACCTCGGCGACGTCGGGGTCGGCCCCGAGACGGCTCGCCACGATCCACTCGAGCGCCGGATGCCGCTCCCGCGCCGTTGCCACGGCCGCGGCCACCTGGTCCTCCACGTGGCCACGAAACAGCAGGTGCGGCTGCACGACGACGCGCCGCACGCCGGGCCCCATCGCGGCGGCGGCGAGCGCCGCGGCAAGACGCGGCTCGGCGGCGGCGACGAACCCGAAGCCGACGCCGGCACATTCGAGATCGTGCGGGCAGGCGTCGGGGCCGGCGGCAAATGTGGCGCCGGTGAACTCGAGCAGCTGTCGCAGGGCCAGCGGGTCGCTCGAGCCGCGGCCGATCATCACGAGGCCGCTGGCTGCAGCCGGCACGGCGTCGCGGCCGCGCACAGCCTCGCGCCGGCGACGGCGGGCGAGATCCACGATCCGCGGATGGCAGCCGAGGGCGGCGGCCTGCAGGATGGCGACCCCGGCAGCCTGCCCGCCGGCGGCGAGGGCCGCGGGGATGTCGCGCCGCGCGTGGCCGGCCGTGAAAAGCAGAAGCGGCGCGGCGACGGCAGCGCGGCAGCCGCGGGCGGCGAGGGCCGCGAGCGCATCGGGGATCGAGGGGCCGATCACCTCGAGGAAGCCCACCTCGACGGGCACGCCCGGCAACAGCGCCGCCACGAGCCGGCCGACGGCCCGCGTCTCCGCCGCGCCCACCGGATCGGCGGTGCCGTGGCCGACGATGATCACACCGGAGCCGGCGAGTTTCGCGGACACGTCGCCGCGCGGCGCGAGAGCAGCCTCGGGGCGGCCGACGATCGGCAGCGGCAGGCGGCACGTCACGGCCGCGGGCCTTCCGCCGCCGCGCGGGGCCGCAGGGCGGCCACGACGAGGAGCGTGGCTACGGCCGCGGCGTAGGGCAGCGTGCGCGAGGGATGGAGCGCGAACAGCAGCGATCCCGCAAACGGCCCGAGGATCCGCCCCAGCGAGGCAAACGACTGATTCACGCCGAGCACCTCCCCCTGCCGGTTCGGATCGGCGCTGCGGGAGATGAGCGCCGACACCGAAGGATTCACGAATGCAAACCCCACCACCGCCACCGATGCCGCGGCATAAAACACCTTCTCGAGCACCGCCGGGATGCCGGTGGCCGCATCGCGATGCACGAGCCACGCGACCACGCCGAGGCCGCCGAGGCCCACGATCATGAGCGCGATCCCGGCCGCGAGCAGCCGGCTCTCCGGCAGCCGTTTCGCCAGCGGCCGGTACGCGCCCCCGGCCAGCATCAGGACGACGCCGATGAAGGCGAACACGAGAAAATTGTCGTCGTCGGTCATGCCGAAGGCCTCCTTGGTGAGCCGGGCGAGCGTGGCCTCGAAGTTGGCGAAGGCGAAGATGGAGAGGAAGTAGGTGAGCACGAGCCCGCCCACGGCCGGCATGCCGAGCACGGCCGCCGTCCGCGAGACGGTCGGAAACTCCTTGGCGGCGAGGCTGCCCGGCCGCCGCGTCTCCCGGAAGACGAAGATCGCGATCAGGAGGGCGATGAACGAGAGGATCGACGCCAGCGCCCCCACGCCCCACGGCTGTTGTCGGAAGAGGGCGAGGCCGAAGTAGGCGATCAGGGGCCCGAGCGTGAAGCCGGCGCCGAACGCGATCCCGATCAGCGCCATCCCCCGGGCCCTGCGCTCGGGCGGGGTGCAGTCGGCGATCACGGCCGCCGCGGTGCCCACGCTCGCCCCCGCGATGCCGGCGCCGATCCGCGAGATGAGCATCAGGCCGATCGCCATGGCCGCCCGCTCCGGCGGCAGCGTCACCGCGAGGCCATACACGGCGTAGAACACGACGGAGCCGACGAGGCTCAGGATCAGCATCGGCCGCCGGCCGATCCGGTCAGACACGCGGCCCCACAAGGGGCTGAAGAGAAACTGCATCAGCGAGAATACGGAGAACAGCACGCCGATCATCGCGCCCACGCCCATGGGCGAGAGGCCGAGGGCCGCGAGATACGGCTCCGCCTGCCGCGGCATCACCGGCAGCACGATGCCGAAGCCGAGCAGGTCGATGAACACCGTGAGAAAAACCACGAGCAGCGCCCCCTTGGGCGGGCTCGCGGCCGGCTCGTGCGAAGATGACGAAGGAGCGCCGGCCATGCGAGAAGATGCCCTCGAAACTGCTAGACTTTCATCATGAGCGCCATGAGCGATCGCCGCCGAGCCACCGACGACGACCGGCCCGCGGAGGCCATGAGCGTTTCAGAGGTCACCGCCTGCGTCAAGCAGACCCTCGAGACGACGTTCAACGACGTGTGGGTGACGGGCGAGGTGTCGAATCTCGTGCGGGCCTCGTCGGGCCACCTCTATCTCTCGCTCAAGGACGAAGCCGCGCTCCTCAAAGCAGTGGTGTGGCGCGGCACGGTGCCGACGCTGGCGATCGAGCCGGCCGACGGGCTCGAGGTGCTCTGCCACGGCCGCCTCGAGGTCTATCCGCCCCGCGGCACCTATCAGCTCACGATCGACCGGCTCCACGCCGTGGGCACCGGCACGCTCGAGGCGCGGCTCCGCAGGCTCCATGCGACGCTCGAAGCGGAGGGTTTGTTCGCCCCGGGCCGGAAGCGGCCGCTGCCCGCGTTTCCGCGCCGCGTGGCCGTGGTCACGAGCCCGAGCGGGGCCGCGATCGCCGACTTTCTCGAAACGTTTCGCGGCCGCTGGCGGGGCTCGGAGGTGCTCGTCGTGCCGGCACGGGTGCAGGGCGCCGGTGCGGCGGAGGAGCTTGCGGCGGCGGTTGCGATCGCGGCCCGGCTCGTGCCCGCCGTCGACGTGATCGCGCTGGTGCGCGGCGGCGGCAGCCTCGAGGATCTGTGGTCGTTCAACGAGGAGGTGCTCGTGCGGGCGGTGGCGGCCTCGCCGATCCCGGTCGTGTCGGGCGTGGGGCACGAGATTGACGTCTCGCTCTGCGACCTCGCCGCCGACGTGCGGGCCCTGACGCCGACCGACGCCGCCGTGCGGATCGCCCCCGACCAGGCGCAGGTGACGGCGGCGCTCGCGGGCTTTGCCACACGGCTCACGACGGGCCTTGGGCGGCGCGTGGAGATGGCCCGTGAGCGACTCGGGCAGTTTGCCCGGTCGCGGATCCTCGCTGATCCCGCGCGGCTCGTCGTCGATCGCAGGGCGCTGATGGAGGAGCGGGCCGGCCGGCTCGAAAGGCTTGCCCGCGTGGCCGTCGATCGCGCGGGCGAACGGCTGCGGGCCGCAGTGGCCCGGCTCGAAGCCGGAAGCCCGCTCAAGCTGCTCGCCCGCGGCTACTCCGTCACGACGACGGCCGGCACGACTGCGCCGCTCACCTCGGTCGCCGCAGTCGCGCCGGGCACCGCGCTCGTTACGCAGCTCGTCGACGGCCGGCTCGAGAGCACCGTCACCTCGATCGACCACACGCCGATCACCATCCGGGAAAGGATCGCGAGCCATGTCTGACCGCGACGACCACCGCACCGAACCTCGCAACGAACCCGGCCCCGACGCCGCAGCCGCAAACTCCGCGCAGCCACCCTCGTTTGAAGCGGGGCTCGCCCAGCTTGCCGACCTCGTCAACCGGCTCGAGAGCGGCGGCCTCGGGCTCACCGATTCGATCGCCGCCTACGAGCGCGGCGTGGCGATCCTGCGCGGGCTCCACGAGGAGCTCGCCCGGGCCGAGGAGCGGATCCGGCTGCTCACGGCGGTCGATGAGACCGGGCAGGCGGTTACGGAGCCGTTCCCATCGGCGACCGGCGGGGCGGCCGACGATCCGGGCAAGAGCGCCGCGGAAAGGGTCGGGCGGAGGCCGGCATCACGAGGCTCGGCGATGCAAAAAACGAGCCACCCGCCCACGCTGCCCGGGATGGACGAGGCCTCGGCTGAAGCCTAGACTTTCCCAGATCATTTCGATCCTCTGCGAGGTCCGGCCATGGCGGGCTGCCCCGTGTCCCCCGGCCTCCCGGTGCCCGGCAGCGGTTCGGCTTCCCTCGGGTCTGCCATGGCCGCTCCTCCGGCACCATCGATCACGCAGTCGCTTGACGAGGTGCGCACGTTCATCGAGCCGCGTCTGGCCGCGGCCCTGGAACTCTCGGGTGAGGCGGCTCCGCGGCTCGTGGCGGCATTGCGGCACGCGTTGCTCGCCCCCGGCAAGCGGCTGCGGCCGGCGCTCGTGCTCTGGGCGGCCGGCGCCTGCGGCGGCGATTGGGCCGATGCCGCCGGCGCGGCCGTGGCCGTCGAGATGATCCACGCCTACTCGCTCGTGCACGACGACCTGCCGGCGATGGACGACGACGACCTCCGCCGCGGCCGGCCCACCTGCCACAAGGCGTTCGACGAGGCCACCGCCATCCTCTGCGGCGACGCGCTCCAGGCTTTGGCCTTCGAAACGCTCGCCCGCGGCCTCCCGCATGGGGCTGCGGCCCGGGGCTGCCTCGTGCTCGCCCGCGCAGCCGGCCCCGAGGCACTCGTCGGCGGCCAGGCCGACGACCTCGCCGCGGAGCGCGGCTGGGTCCCCGACCTGGCGGCTGCTCCGGCCGCGGAGCAGGTGGCATGGCTGGAGCGAATTCACCGCCGCAAGACGGGCGCGCTGTTTCTGGCGGCGCTCGAGTTGGGCGGCCTTGCGGCGCATGCCACGGCCGCCCAGTCCGCAAAACTGGCCGCCTACGGCCGTGGCTTCGGGCTGGCCTTCCAGATCGCCGACGACATCCTCGACGCCGAGGGGGATGAGGCCGCGATGGGCAAGCGGGTGGGCAAGGATGCCGACCGCGGCAAGCTCACCTTCCCCGCGGTCGTGGGCCTCGAGGAGAGCCGGGCGCGTGCGCGGGGGCTGGCCGCCGAGGCCGCCGCCGGCGTCGCCGCCCTCGGGGCGGGAGCCGCCCCGCTGGAAGCGCTGGCACACTGGATCGTGGACCGCGATCATTGAGGTTTCGAGGATCGAGATTCGAGGTAGAGAGACCGCCGCAGAGGACGCCCCCGCATGGCCGACATCCTTCCCACCATCATCTCGCCGCGCGACCTCACCCGCCTCGCGATGGATGACCTCGAGCGGCTCGCCGGCGAGATGCGGCGGGCCCTCACCGAGGTGGCGGCCACCCGCACCGCGCACTTCGCATCGAACCTCGGCGTCGTGGAACTGTGCCTCGCCCTGCACCGCGTATTCGACTTCAGCCGCGACCGGCTGATCTGGGACACGGGCCATCAGATTTATCCCCACAAGCTGATCACGGGGAGGTTTGGCCGGTTCGGCACGATCCGCACCAGGGGCGGCCTGATGGGCTACCCGAATCCCGACGAGAGCCCCTACGACCTGTTCATGACCGGCCACGCCGGCTCGAGCGTGTCGACGGCCCTCGGCCTTGCCAGCGGCGACGACCTGCTCGGCCAGGGCGACCGCCACTCCGTGGCGGTGATCGGTGACGGGGCCCTTCCCTCCGGGATCGTGTTCGAGGCCCTCAACAACGCCGGCTTCCTCAAGAAGAAGCTGCTCGTGATCCTCAACGACAACAAGATGTCGATCTGCCCGCGGGTGGGGGCGCTCGCCGAATACCTCGACACGATCCGCACCAACCCCTGGTATCGCGGCCTCAAGCAGCAGGCCGGCGAGCTCATCAAGGGCGTGCCGATGGTGGGCGGGCAGATGGAATGGATGCTCGGCAAGGCGAAGGATTCGCTCAAGGCCACGCTCCACGGTGGGATGCTCTTCGAGGCGCTCGGCGTCCGCTACTTCGGCCCGGTCGAAGGCCACTCGCTGCCGAACCTGATCCGGTACCTCGAGCTCGTCAAGGATCAGGAGGGCCCGGTCCTTCTCCACGTGCTCACCGAGAAGGGGCACGGGTTCAAGCCGGCTGAAGCCGATCCCGTCTTCTTTCACACCCCGGCGCCGTTCGAGTGCGACGACGACGACTGCATCGTGTCGATCAAGAAGTCGGCGGCGAAGGCCTACACCGACGTGGCGAGCGCCGCGATCGGCGACTGCATGCGCCGCGACCCGAAGGTGACGGTGCTCACGGCGGCGATGTGCCAGGGCAACAAGCTCGAGCGCGTGCGCGAGGAGTTTCCCGACCGGTTCTTCGACGTCGGCATCTGCGAGTCGCACGCCGTGGCGTTCGCCGCCGGGCAGGCGAAGACGGGCTGCCGGCCGATCGTCGACATCTACAGCACGTTCCTGCAGCGGTCGTTCGACCAGATCTTCCAGGAAGTCTGCCTGCAGAATCTTCCGGTCGTGTTCATGCTCGACCGGGCCGGGCTCACCGGCCCCGACGGGCCCACGCACCACGGTGCATTCGATCTCGGATATCTGCGGCTGTTCCCCGCCATGGCCGTGCTCGCTCCGGGCGACGAGCACGACCTCGTGGCGATGCTCGCCTGGGCCCTCGAACAGCCCGGGCCCGTCGCGATCCGCTATCCGAAGACGGTCGTCGAGCGACACGAGGGACCGCGGGCACCGATCGCGGCCGGCCGCAGCGAGCCGCTGGTGGAAGGCGCCGACGGTCTCCTCCTGGCCTGCGGCACATTGCTCGGGGCCGCGCTCGATGCGGCAAAGCAGCTGCGGGCCGAAGGGCTGGAAGTCGGCGTGGTGAACGCGCGATTCGTGAAACCGCTCGACACGGCCGGCCTGCTCGAGCGGATCGAGGCGGCGCCGTGGGTCGTGACGGTGGAGGAGAACGCCCTGCCCACCGGCTTCGGCAGCGCCGTGCTCGAGGCCGTGAACGACGCCCGCCTCACGTGCGGCCCGATCGTGCGTCTCGGCCTCCCCGACCGGTTCGTGGAGCACGGGGAGCGCGGCGAACTGCTCGCCGACCTCGGCCTCGATGCGGCCGGGATCGCGGCAGCCTGCCGCGGGCTCGCGCAGGGGTCGCCCCCTCTCTCACACGCGACCGCGGCCAACGCCCGCTGCCCATGACCGCCGCATCGTCCGCCGCCGTGCAGTCGCGGCTCCACCCGGGCCGGCCCGCGCCCGCCGGACTGGGCGTCGTGATCGTCGGCTCCGACGGTCAAGCCGATGTCGATGCGACGGCCCGGCGGCTCGAGCAATTTCTGACGAGCCGAGGGCACACCGCGAGCGTGCGACTCGCATCCCGCGACGCGTGGGGCCACGACAGCTTGTCCACGACGGCCGCCGCCGACTTCGATCTCGTCGTGGTGCTCGGCGGCGACGGCTCGATCCTGCGGACGGCCCGCTGGCTGGGCTACGACCAGGTGCCGGTGCTCGGCGTCAACCTGGGCACGCTCGGGTTTCTGGCCGACTGCCCGCCGGACCATGCCGAGGCCATGCTCGGGGAGATCCTCGCGGGGGGGTTCGGCTGCGTCGATCACCTGATGTTCGAGTGCGCGGTGGCCCGCGACGGCGCCGTGATCCATCAGGATATCGGTCTCAACGAGACGTCGATCCTGGCCGGCCCGCCGTTCGCGATGATCGAGATCGCCCTCCACGTGGACGGCGAATTGGCCACCACCTACCGGGCCGACGGCCTGATCGTGAGCACGCCCGTCGGCTCGACGGCCTACAACCTCTCCGCCGGCGGCCCGATCGTGCGCAAGGACCTCGACGCCTTCGTATTCACGCCGCTCAACCCGCACACGCTCACCAACCGCACCGTCGTCGACTCGGCGAACCGGGCCTACGACATCGTGGTGCCCCGGCCGAACGCCGGCTCGGCGTGCGTCGTCGACGGACGCGTGGTCACGGGGCTCGTCGCCGGCGACCGCGTGTCGATTCGTCGGGCAGAGCCGCGGTTCACGCTCATCGAGACCGCGCGGCACGGCTACTACCGGACGCTGCGGGAGAAGCTCGAATGGGGCGGCGGACTTCGGGGTGCGGGTGGCCGCACCAGCGCAGGCTTCGGGGCTCTTCCATGACGCTTCCCGGGCCGGCGATCGCCGCAGCCTTCTTGCTCCTCGCGGTGCAGCTACCCGCCGGGGCCGCCGACGCGGTGACGCTCCGCTACCGCTTCCAGCCGGGTGAGAAAATCGTGATGAACGTCTCTCACCGGGCCCTCACCGAGACCGTGATCGGCGGTACGAAGCAGGTGGTCGAGACGGCGACCGACTCGACCAAGGCCTGGACCGTCGTGGCGGTCGATCCGGACGGCCGGGCGACGCTCGAGCACTCCGTCGCCGACGTGACGATGTCGTCGCACACGAGCGACAAGGGGGAGACCCGCTGGAGCAGCCGCGACGAGGGCCCCGTGCCCCCCGACTACGAGGCTGTCCGCCAGAGCCTGGGCGTGCCGCTCGCGCGGCTGGTCATCGACGCGACCGGCCGCGTCATCGACCGCCGCGACTACAGGCCCACGCCCCCCTCGAACACGGGCGACCTGATGGTGGTGCCGCTGCCCGACGAGCCCGCGACTGTGGGCACGGAGTGGACGGTGCCCCAGGAGGTGGTCGTGGAGGTGCCGAACGGCCCGCGGCGGGCCGTGAAGACGCGGCTCCGCTACCGCGTGGCGAGCCTCCGTGACGGCGTGGCCACGATCGACGTCGATACGACCGTGCTCACGCCGCTCGACGACCCGCGGCTCGAGAGCCGGCTGCTGGAACGCATCTGGGACGGCCGGATCGAGTTCGACGTCGCCCGCGGCCGCCTCCTCAGCCGTTCGACGGGAGTCGACCGCCGCGTCGTCGGCTTCAGCGGCCCGGAATCGAGCGTCCGCTACAAGGCCAGCCTCGAAGAGCGCCTGAAGTAACCGCGGTGCACGCGTCCCGCTTGCTATGCCCAACTCCCCAATGAAACATTTGATAATCATCCGTATTCGGAGCCGGCGGTGGGCATGCTCGACTCCGGTCGTCTTGAGAGTACAGAACTCTTGGGTTTAGATCAGACGCCAATAGTGCTCAAGCACTCCCTGCGTCTGCGCGTGCCCACCGTTCGTCTCCGCCGAAAGTTCTTGGCGCCTATGAGTTGGGGAGGCGAGGGGCTACCCCTGCCGTTGAGACGGCGTATGTGACCAGCGCAGCCATGGATGGCGCAGCGCAGGCACATCCGAGTGAGTGGAGGCCTGGAGGGCCGGAGCGAACGTCCGGCGAAACGGTACGGGGTAGCCCCGAGCCGGATCGGGCGCGTTGAGGTGAAGCATGACAGGCTGAAGCCTGTCCTACAGCAAGCGGGACGCTCGCCCCACGGCCGGGCAATCGCCGTGCCGAACAGGATTGCCAGGATGGCCGCAGTGAGCGTCCGGCGAGGGGATACGGGGAGCTCGAAGCCGGCGCGCACCACTGAAGCCATGACAGGCTGAAGCCTGCCCTCCGCTGGGCAGTTCACCCTGCGCGGAGGGTTTCTTCGACGCG
>Ga0214923_10006935_pt1 | contig 12510 bp, 11 predicted proteins | sample LL1510_MetaG_FD_177993 | JGI IMG/M metagenome (GOLD analysis project Ga0214923, IMG submission 177993) | Freshwater microbial communities from Lake Lanier, Atlanta, Georgia, United States - LL-1510 | ecosystem: Environmental > Aquatic > Freshwater > Lake | place: USA: Georgia | collected...
CCTGAGTACTCCCGATTGACGGCTTGCTGCTACGTGGTGCCAAGTGTGTGTGCTTAAGTTACCAGCCTGAGCTTGGGCGTCCCAAGAACCGCCATTTCTTCCAAACCCGATAGTGTTTCCGTTCTGTCCAACTGTAAACATCCACGTTCCTGTTTTTGCGCCCGCTACAATCGAGTTATCTCCCCAAGTATTTAAATAGATCCAGGCTTCTACCGTGAAGTCTCTGGTAGCGAAACTAAAGTCGTTGGAGTTTGGAGTTGTTACGTAAGAACTTCCATCGAAGTAACCGCTCGCACCGCCAAATCTGGCATTGGCGCTGCTGATATGGGCACTTCCGTGGGCAGACATGGTGTGATGCTTTGATGAGCTATCTGTAAAATTGGTCGAACCCTCGGTATTGTTCATGAGAAGTTCTAGAACGACTTCGCTAACGACTTCGCTAGTGTAGAGATCACACAGTTCTGAATAGTCGACGACACTATAAACGCCACAATCACATCCCGAGTAGTTGTAACAAGTGCCAGTTTGATTGCAGATATGATAACCCGAATCAGAACTGTTACACGAGTCGGGGCACGACAGAGTACAGTCCGAATCATTGCAATCAGGTAGCCCATCTCCATCATTATCAAAAGCATCACTGCAATTCCGTTCGCTATGATAGTTACACAGATTGTTCGAGTTGTTGACATCTCCAATCTCAGAATCGCAATCATTATCTAAGCAATCCGTCTTGGTGTCCCCATCGTCGTCGTAGTTGTCATAGCAAACCGCTTCGGTGTTAGTTACGGTGATTGTGGCATCTGCAGTGATATTGGTAAGGCCGTCGAGCGAATAGGCAATTTCTCTACTTCCCGTTTGTGTTGCACCTACGATAGGGACGTATTTTTCTTTAATGGCATCAATGTTCTGAGTGGTCCCATTTGAAAAAACTGCCCTCATCGAGGGGGCATTATTGACGGTTACTTTATTTGATTGAAACTGAAGGGATGTCAAACCACGGCTGGCAACAGCAGTATCTGAAACACTCTTCGTTGAGCTCAGGGCATCTCCGTAAGTAACTGTCAAAGCATGAGCGCTTACTTTGGGGGTGTTTAAAGTAGCAGTCGAAACTAGTTTACACTTCGAAAAAGCCGGGAGCGAAGTTCCGCAATTAGGGACCGAACCCCCTAGTCCGCTCAAGGGAGCGGTCACTGAACCATTGAGCGACACCGCCGAGAAATCTCCCGATAAGTTTCCGCTCAGGTTTAATGAATCAACGGCTCTCGATGTCATGTTGGAGACCGTAGCGACCATTTGGCCGGTCGCGGTGCCGCTGCCTAAATGGACTGGTGCCGCACTCAAAGTCAGAACGCTCTTTGCCGACGATACTGCGGCAATAGTGACCAGCGCTTTTCGATGATTGCTATCAGCCGTAGGATTCTGAGCACTACAAAATACAAGATCTCGGCTGTTAATGTCGTAAGCCATCATACAAGTGGCTTTTCCAGTAAACCCTGGCACTTCGTTGAGGCGGAAGGTTCCTCGGCAAAACCCTTGAGCCGGTTCATCTAAATTGGTACAAGCCAAAGTTCCAAGGGTGGTAACGGAGAACGGATTAGAGGGATCAGCCACTTCCGATATGGTGAATGTGGTTCCCGCGACATCTGGAATGAGCATCACATTTTTTTGGACCTGCACTCCTCGAGTGGTAAAACCAGTGTAATTTCCAGTGAAAACTTGCTTGTTCTTTTCAGCCATCTTGCCAGAAGCTGTGAGGCTCTGTGCGGGTCTTGGAAAGGCAACAGCAATCACCGGATCCGCGCTCACTTGTCGGTAAAAAGCAACATTCTTACCAAAAAGCCAGTACCCATAGCTGCCTAGAGGACGATTAGCTGCCGTAAAATCTTTTACTGAATCTGCTTTGAACTCTCCCGCGGTACAAGTGGAAGTCCCGAAAATTCTCGCGCCATAAGCTGATGAATCGGTGGGCGAGCCAGAGTCGAGCGCATTGAGACTAAATTTAGTATTTCCCGACCACTTTTTTGTTACGGAGGGATCAAAGGTCAGCGTTCCCCCCACATAAGTCGTATCGAGCGACATATCCATGGGAGAACTATAATTATCAAAAGGTCTCGCTCTGACTAAAAGCCAGTTATACGTCTTGGTTCCACTGGTCGGACAGCAGTCGCCAGCAGCCGAACATCCCGCATTTGAATTCGCAAGAACCAATTGGTTCTCATTTAAGATACTTCGAAACATATGGAAAGTATCAAAGCGAATTCCGTACCGAGTGGAACTTGCTTTTCCGAGGTATCTTCCCTTGCAGTAGTTTGTTGTAAATTTAGTTACTCCAGCAAAAGTTTCTTGAAGTGTTCCATCACAGCAATCCACTCCGCTCCCTGCATCACATTGTGTGTCTGAGCCAGCCGCATTACTAAAAAAGAAAGCATCTGAGGCACCCGGAGATAAATCACTCGCGCTCAGGCGGCCTTTTTCTTCAGCAAAAGAAATGAAAGAAATTGCAAAAAGGAAAAGGAAAATATGAATTGGAAATAGACGTCTCATTGCTCTAGGCAGCTTTTCGGACATCTTAAGGAAATAGTTTAAACCATTTAACATACGTTCCACCTTGTCTCAGTGTAGCATGTTAATGTGTATGAATGATTAAGGCTGAGCCCGCGGATTATGAAGAAATTGTGAAGAAACCTTCACAATTAGTCAGACATTCCGTTGTAGGTCACACCACTGGCCTCGATTCCAGAACTGGTTGATGCAGGGGCTTGGTACCCCGCAACAGTGAGCGGAGGAAGAGAGGCGGGAGTCGGAGCCACGCTCACTACCGGAGCTGAGTTTGACGAGGAGCTTCCCGAATTGGAAGAAGACGTTCCCGAATTGGAAGAAGACGTTCCCGAATTGGAGTTTGAAAGGGAAGAAACGCTACTGCTACTACCACCGGTGCTGATACCCGAAGGAGAGCTGATCGATGACGGTTTAGCTGCACTACAAGCGACCAAAGTAAAACTGACCGCCGTAGACAGAAATCTGGGCAGAATTTTCTTAAAGAAACTTATTCGCATACGTACCACCTATATGATTGATGTTAGCACAATCCCGATAGTCCAATCTACGGGGGCTCAGGCGTGAGTTTTTGGAGGCATTATGAAGAAATCTTCACAATGCGCGAAGAAGAGCCACCATCTCGCAAGCAGCGTCGACCGCATCTTTGCCTTTGTGGCCGTGTTTTCCACCGCAACGGTCAAAGGCTTGCTCTTCGTTTTCTGTGGTTAGCACTCCGAAGATAACGGGGAGTTTGAATTGAAGACTGATCTCCTGGCAGCCTTGGCTCACGAGATTGCAGACATAATCATAGTGACTGGTTTCTCCACGAATGACAGCTCCCAAAGCAATCAAGGCGTCAAATTCTTTGAGTCCAGCCAAACGCTGCAAAGCCAACGGAATTTCAACCGCCCCAGGAACATCCACCACGGTGATTTGCCCTTCGTCAAACCCAAGTTCTTGAAGACGCGCATGCGCCCCCTCGATTAGCTTTGAAGTGACCTCTTCATTGAATCGACTCACAACTAGGGCCACTGGAAAAGTTACTTTCTTTTCTTTCGCATTAAACCGTCGCATGAATATTGTCTCCTAGAGCTTTAACCAGTGCCCCATTTTTTCTTTTTTAGTCAGTAAATAATTCAAATTTTCCGAATGTGGCTCGCTCTCGATCGACAATCTCTCCACAATCTCAATTCCGAAACCATCCAACCCATAAATCTTTTTAGGGTTGTTCGTCAAAAGCCGCATTTTCCGAACCCCTAAGCTTCTTAAGATTTGGGCTCCAATTCCATAATCCCGTTGATCGGCTTTGAAGCCCAGTTTGTGATTGGCTTCTACTGTATCCAGACCGTCATTGTCTTGGAGAGCATAGGCTCTGATTTTATTGGCCAGTCCAATCCCTCTTCCCTCTTGGCGCATGTACAAGAGCACGCCCCCGTCTCTGCCAATTTGTTTTAGACTCGCTTGCAGCTGCGCTCCACAATCACAGCGAGCCGAACCAAACGCATCTCCCGTTAGACATTCCGAATGAGCTCTAACCAAAGTGGGAAGTTCCGAGTTGATATCTCCGCGTACCAAAGCAATGTGCTGGGCGCCATCGATTTTGCTCTCAAACACTTTAATTTCAAAATCTCCATAAGGTTTCAAAGGCAAATCAGCCGATGCCACTTCTGCAACTAGCAATTCCTGTTGCATTCGATAGGCAATCAAATCCGCAATACTCACAATTCGAAGCCCATGTTGTTCTGCAAATGGGATGAGGTCCTTCATTCGCGACATGGTTCCATCGTCATTCATGATTTCACAAATCACCCCACTCGGATTTAGTCCCGCAAGCTTAGCGAGATCCACACTGCCCTCGGTCTGGCCTGCTCTGACCAAAACTCCTCCCTCTCGCGCTCTTAAGGGAAATACATGACCGGGCATAACCAGATCGGTTGGCACCGATTTGGGCGACACCGCTACTTGAATGGTCCGAGCTCGATCGGCTGCTGAAATGCCAGTTGTGACACCCGTGGCAGCTTCAATGGATGCCGTAAAGGCAGTTCCCATTCGCGTTCCATTTTTTTCCACCATCATGGGAATTTTCATTCGATCCAGATCTTTTCCCGTCATAGTCAAGCAAATCAGCCCTCTTCCATGTTTCGCCATGAAGTTGATTGCTTGTTCCGTCACTTTCTCAGCAGCCATGACGAGATCGCCTTCATTTTCCCTGTCTTCATCATCTACCAGGATGATCATTTTCCCCTGACGAAGATCTTCCAAAGCTTCTTCTATTTTAAGCCAATGTGGGTTCATGCTTCCCTTTCATGATTCGATCAACTGTTTGGACGATGAGCTTACTCATCCAGTCGATCTCAACATTTACTGAATCTCCTTCTTCTAGGAGCTTTAAATTTGTTTTTTCTAACGTATGAGGAATGATCATCACTTCAAAGCCCGTGGGAGAGACCGAATTTAAAGTTAAACTCACTCCGTTTAAAGCAATACTTCCCTTGTGCACTAAATGATTTACAACAGAATCGGGCACGTTGGAAAATTCGAGTCTCCAAAATTCTTTGAGTGTTTCTTTTTGGGTGAGTTGAATCAGGGTATCCACGTGGCCGGTCACCCAATGGCCGCCCATTCGATCTCCTAGCGCTAAGGCTCGTTCTAAATTGACTACCGAACCCACTTTGTACCGGCTTGCTAGCGTCAGCTGCAACGTCTCTGGAGAAAGTTCACAAGAAAATCCATGAGGTTGAGCTTGGGTTACAGTTAGGCAGACCCCATCTACTGCGATACTTTCGCCTAATTCGAAAGGTCCCCCCTGGCAGCTAATCTCTAAGCTCAGACCAGCCTGCAGAGGCTTAATGGCTTTTACTTGACCAAGTTCTTGTACTATCCCCGTAAACACACACAACCAGCCTGAATTATTGGGTTTTCTGGGCTTCTCTTTTGGGAAGGCCCCTTTATCCCTGGGTTATGAAGACAGACTTAGCAGATTTTTAGAGGATACGAAACTAGGCGGCTTGGGGAAGCTCTTCGGGAGGTAAATAGACTTCATTGAAGGACCAGATCTCAGGATAGCCAAAGTAGAGGTCTTGATAGGCTTGAGTAGGCTTAAAAAACTGATGTTCATAGTTAAACCGTGATTCAAAAAGGTTGCGGCCATTCTTGCCGAGGTTTTTTCGGAGCACTGGATTATCGACTAGAGCCTTTATTGCGGTACTGACCCCTTCCGTGGTTGGACTAGGAGCGGAGATCCCAACGGGGTGTTTCCGGTTGAACTGATAAAAATCGGGATGCGATGAAATAATGCTGGGAATACCCGCTGCCATGGCCTCAAAAAACTTGTTGGAAGCAGTTACCTCATATTTAGCTCGAAGAAGCTGAGTCTGATACATGCAATAACTGAAATCACACCCTGCTAACGTTTCCAATTTATCTTCGTTCAATTGGCCCAAATGAATGAATCGTTCTGAAACTCCCAAACAATGAGCTAAAGAATTTAATTGCTCCAGATACTCTCTCTCTCCCCATCCCCAGGCGAGAAATACAACAGAAGGATTAAAACTTAATGCCTGAATAGCAATTTCAAAAAGATTAGTGGGGCCAATGCCGCCTATATAGCCCATGATTAAGCTTTCAGATCTTAGTTGATAAGCTTTTCTCAAGTCTCTCGGCTTCGGGGGTGCAACCAATCGTGGGGCATTTGCTGAAATAAAAATCGGGCTTTTGAATTGGTAACGGTCTCGATAAATTTGAGCGCGTTTTCTCTCTGGAAAAATAGAAAAAGTAGAAGATCGAAAAGCTGCTTTTTCCATTTTCAAAAGAAACTGGCTAAAGGGACCTTGGACGTCTTCGGGATTATAAATTTCATGAGCATGAATGACCGTGGGAATCCAAAACAACTTTGAAAGAATCCATGCGACGCTCTGTTCAGCAAGGCCATGAGCGACTAAAATTTTGGGTCTTCCCTGGGTCACAAAAAGGTAGCAAAGCTTTAAAATCGTCCATGCTGTCGTAGCGGGAAATTGGGCTTTTTTAGGAAGCCATCTTGCCCAAGGAGCATCGATCCGAAGTTTAGTAATTTTTTCTTTGATGATTTTCTGACGTTCTTTGATACTTCCAAACTCTACCACGAGAGTTGGCAGTCCAGATTCCTGGATCAACTCTGTCGAAAATAAAGCAGGTGGAATTCTCCCTAAGCGGGAGACCCGCAAGACTAAAACTGAATCTTTTGTTTGAATCATGAGGTGGTACACTTATTCTAACATGAGAATTTTGTTTTTGAGTCCGACTTTGGGTGATGCATATGGACAAGAACGGATTGTCCGTGACACCAACACGTTGCTGAGGGCCGACGGCCACCAGACTTTTTTTCTAGCGGATCACTTAGTAGGTGCTCTCCCTCCCTGTGACGCTTCATTTACTTTGTCTGGGCTTTCCCAAATAAACTCTTTGAGCTTTCCCTGGCGAGTCTTTCAAATAAAGAAAAAACTCAAACAAATACTCTGCCAAATTAACCCCGATGTGATTCATCTTGTTGATCAGATCGATGCTCGATTGATGCGATTTATCTCCCGACTTTATCCTAGTCTATTAACTGCGCACACCGTCGCACCTACTTGTCCTTCGAGTCAGCGCTTCTTTCCTCTGGGCGGCGGAGTTTGCCAATTTAAAAGTGGTTGGGGTTGCTTAAAAGTTCATCAACAAGAGGGATGTTTAGGACATTTTAAAAGTGTTTTTCATCGAGCCCACGCCCTTTTTGAATTTCATCGAAAGAAAAAAGCACTCAAGCAATTCCCTGTTATAGGAGCTATCAGTCCCTATATGGAGAGGTGCTTAAAAGCTGATGGTTACTCCGAGAATCAGGTCATCCCGCTCTACAATTCCGTCCTGGTCAGAAAAAATGCAGTTCTTCCGCTGGATCCTGCTCCCGAAAATCTTTTAGTGGTCGCTTCACGGCTTGTCGCCCTTAAAGGCATTGGTTCTCTCCTTCTTTGTTTAAGCCAAATTCGAGATCTGAATTGGACCTGCTGGATTTTTGGAGACGGACCTCAACGCGGAGAACTTCAAGCTCTCACGAAAAAATTAAACCTCACGCAACGAGTTCTCTTTAAGGGAAAATCAAGTTCTCTGGATATTCAAAGAGCGCTCTTGAGCGCAAAAGCCTTAATTCAACCCAATCGAGGTCCCGAGGGTTTTGGGATGGCTGTTGCAGAGGCCTCGGCTCTCGGGGTCGCGGTTCTCGGTTACGATGTTCCCGCTCTGAACGACCTCGTTACAACGGGAGAAAATGGACTTTTAGTGCCTCTTCATCCTGAAACGGGGTTGTCAGAAATTATCAAAGAGATTTTAGAAAAACCTGAGCTCTCAACACAATTGGGCTCCAAAGGACCCGAGAAAATGCAGCGGGAATTCTCTCCTGCTCAACAGATACAACAAACGTTGCGAGCTTATTCCAAATGTCGCGAAGATTTCGCGACCTTACGAAGCAAGTCGAACCGACTGAAAAATTTTTTCCAGTTCAGCTTTGTATTCACTAAACTTCTTGGTTCTAACCGTGGCCGTCAGTAAATACGCGGTATCCCCATTCAAAAATCCGAGTTGTTGATAGGTTAATCCGAAATCTCTTTGATTTGCGACGATTTCAAAAGCACCAGCAGGAATCCCTTCAATTTTTTTCATTTCGGCAGAAAGAATATCAAAACGCTGACTTCTTAAAAATTCTACCGCATGACTTTCATAGGCTTGAAGCTTGGGGAGTTTACTGGTTTGGACCTTTTTTACTTGGGTCGTGTTTTCTTTTACAATGCTGATTCTAGAGAAATAAGATGTTTCGCCCTCTTTATCAGCCACTTTTCTTTGAAGATTTACGAGTGTTTCTTTTTCATTCGTCTTCGTCGGGACAACCTCCCAAAGATTTTCGTCATAGGTAAAACTGATTTTGCTCACAGGTTCATGGAAGGTCACTGCAAACCCCTGAGACAAGAAGACTCCAAAAAAGGCAATGAAAGCCATCAGACGCATACATTTTCTCCTTTAACGGACGAAACCCTACCCCTTTCCAAGACAAATGTTAAGAGGCACGCAGTTTTTAGAGGGCGGAAACCTCTTTTTCTTTTACAATATTAGGGAGTCGGGAGAAGTCTTTGGCGCCTAGCGTCTAACTTAATTTGGGGGAGATTATGAAACTTGTTTTGGGACTAATTCTAGTCGCAGTGTCTTCGGTCGGGTTGGCTGTCAATTCGGATGAGGACGGAAGTCGCTATTCGAAAATTGTAAAAGAATTAAAAGCCATGGAGACTAGCCATCCAGGTTTGGCAAAAGTATTTTCCATCGGAACAAATGACGAAGGAACAGAACTCTATGCTTTACGCGTGAGTACTTCTCCTCAATCGGCAGATCTCTCCAAAGCTGGTTATTTCATCGTGGCGACTCACCATGGGAATGAGGGCGGTTCTACCCTCTTTGCGATAGAGTTTTTAAAAGACCTTCTTAAGAGATATGAATCCGACGATCTTTACAAATCCAACTTAGCCCAAGCTGAATTTACCGTTCTGCCAGTGTTAAATGTTTCTGGTTTTGATCGAAACAGCCGCTATGAACATGGTCAAGACCCAAACCGAGATTACCCAGGTCCTTGCCAAGATAAATCGACGGGTAAATTAAAAAGCATTCGGACTCTCATGGAGTTCATGGGAACGCGACCCTTTGCTGCCACTGTGACTGCTCACGGCTACGTGGGAAACTTCACTTTTCCTTGGGGCTTTTACACGGATAACAATAAGACTTTAGATGAGAATCGTTATCGTGAAGTGTTTAGAAAAGTGGCTGAAGTAAATGGCTACTCTTACGGCAATGCAGGAGATGCGATTTATCCTGCCAACGGCACCTACGAAGATTATGTCTACTGGAAACATGGAAGTTGGTCGCTCTTGTTAGAGCTTCGAAATGGCTCTGCAAAAGATGTAGCGGGAACAGTTCCGGCGATTGCACGGTATTTTGATTTGATTGATTCTTCACCCAGCTCCAAGAATCAATTCACTGCGAATTGCACCAGATATCAAGGTCCCGATTTACGAAGAGAATAGTCTAGCGAATATCGAGCCGAACGACTTTCTCAGAAAGCACTTCGGCAACGATGAGGCGACTTTCCCCCTTGGGATCATTCTTGAAGACGGTGAGAGCTGATTGACAGAGCTCACCGTCTTTAAAACTTAAAGATCTAGCCCCCGGCGGCATCTTGAGCGATTTTGTATTAATTTGACGAGACTCGCTAATCACCAGGCTTGCCCCTCCCTTTCCTGAGCAAGTTAAGACACCCGTTAATTTCTCTCCAAAAAGCAGTATTTTGTCGTCTACGACTAAAAATTTATTAAAGAAAATCTCGTGGGAGTTCACATTTAAATCCCCAATGGCTTCTAATTCATCATTCAAATTGAGAATGGCTGGCTCTCGGTCTGATCCGAATACTTTCTTTCTTTTGATTGGCTCTACTTCGCCAACTCCACGGTGAGCTTTACCCGTGCCCATTGCTCCGTTAGCTGCAAAGACCATTGCTAAAATAATTAGATAGGATTTTGAAACCATGTGTTCACCAGCTCCTGAAAATCAATGTTCTGCCACTCCTGAGCCCCTAAATACTTTTTCAGTACCTCGCCCTTGGAATTCACTAAGTAAGTTCGCGGGACACTGTAAGCCGGGTTAATTTTATCGTAAATGCCCCCACCGGGCGAGTAATAGACGGGGCCCGTCCATCCATAGGGTTTTAGAAACTGCGTGACTTTATTTTTATCGCTCACCGGCTCCACCGTAACTAGTAATGTTTCAATTCCCTGAGATTTAACCTCTTTTGCAAATTTCAAGAAATGTGGAAGTTCTTCTTGGCAAGGTAAACACCACGTCGCCCACAAATGAACTAAAGTGGGTTTTTTGATAAGCTCACTGCTTAGCATTTGTTTTGAATCTGCGGAGTTTAAAGAAAGGGCCAATTGCGTTTTTCCAATGGGCCCTAGATCCTCACATGAATGATGAGAAGAAATTGCAACTTGTTGAATAGCTGAGTCATAGTCCGTTTCCAGGCCGGTCACGGCTCCCTTCCAAAACCGCTCTATTCTTCCAGTAGATGAAATAAGAAGAGTGGTTGGCGTTGAGTCGACTCGGTAAAAATTAGACACCAGTCCCGAATCACTTAGGATGGGCAAGTAAGACCGATGCTTTTCGCATATTCTAGAGTGAAATCTACTTGATCTTGCCCTTTTACTTTTTTCTGAGGTCTACTTCGAGTGATGCTCACAATGTCGAGATCCTGTTTGCGCGTACTGTGATACCTCACTAGTTTCGGAAGCTCTTCTCGGCAATGAGAACAAGTCGCACTCCAGAATACCAGAAGCGTTGGTTTTTTTAGCGAAGCTGGATTAAACGTAAACGGTTTTCGTTGGGCTAAATCCATTAAACTGAACTGCGGTGCACATTTTCCAATGAGGCTTTCTCCACCTGACAAAGGCTTCATTTCAGACAGTGCCAATTTGGAATCTCCTTGGGCAACGAGAGAGAGCCATTTAGAAACGGTCATTTCTTCGGATCCCAATTGAATCTTTCGAGAAACATCTGTTATTTGGTTCGATAAGAGCGACCCCTCTTTTCCAATCAATAGTAAAACTCCTTGATTAGGCGGAGTGTTCAAAACTCTTAAGTTTGCGAAGTCGAGATCAAACAGAAGCGGAAATGGCCGCAGTTCACTGTTGTTGTAGTGATCCTCAATCAGCCCTTCCAGTCGGCTGGGATCTCTAACCGCAATGACAATAAACACTTGGGCCTCAACCAATTTGTTTTTGATCAACTTCACGATTTGAGCTGAAAAGGAATCGGATTGAAACAGGCCCGGGCTGTGATAAACGAGCGCCAAAGGCTTTCCATTGCCGACTAGGGGTTGTAAATCCAGAGTCTCTAAACTTACTTTTTTATCTGCCGAAAACCTTGGTTGGTAAAATCTTGTCGCAAAACGGAAACCGTGTGGTTTCCACAGCTCTGCCATCGAGCGATTTCGCAAATCATTTTGAGCCGTAAACTGTTTTTTTAAAGTGACCCGATAAATTTTTTGCCCGGAAAGGGTCAACCCAAATAACACAAAAACACTCACAAAAGAGAACCGGTAAAAAGCCCCCGGAGGCACTGGCTGCTGAGGCTGAGATTTTTTGTGGGCATTGTACCCAACGGCAAGAGTGGAAAGATTAATAGCGTACAGCCCCATACACCACAGACATCCGTAACCAATTTCAAAATAAGACACTCCCGCCAAAAAAAGGGAGTAGGCAGTAGTCGCTCCACCGATAAGAAAAATCGCTAAAGGGACTTGAGGAAAGCGCCTCCTCGCCGCCAAAAGAATTAAAAGAAAAAGGTAGGTCGGAATGGCAAAGACCGCGACGGGAATTCCCCAAATTTCCGAAAAACGGCTGGTGTTCACGACTTCGCAATTGATGACCGCATTTTCAGGGCAAAATCCCAGCTTGGCTTGAGAATCGCCGTAATAGCTGTTTTCGTGGTGCCAAGTGAGATGAAGGGCTATGCCCAGCCCCACCACCAGCAAAAGCCCCAAAAGCCGATAGGGCCACTCTTTTCGGCCCTTGTCGGGGACCTGTGCCAAAGGGTTGTTTTCCATAATAATCTTTTCGGATTATTTTCGCCAAATTCTAAGCTTACGAAGATTAAAGGAGCCCTGGACAAATCCTTTAGGGTTTTATAGGGTTATGGGCTCTGACTTAGCGTTTCTTTGTGGCTGGGTAGCTCAGTCGGTAGAGCAAGGGAATCATAATCCTTTGGTCGGGGGTTCGAATCCCTCCCCAGCTACCACTTTTGGCTCTTGCCCATTGATAGTGGGTAAGGCATCTCAAGATCAACCAAAACAAGCATTTAGCAATCTGAGTCTGTAGTTTTCTGGATTCTTATATCCGTAACCCATCTTTCTCACAAGCTTTGCTTTGT
>Ga0214923_10006936_pt1 | contig 12509 bp, 10 predicted proteins | sample LL1510_MetaG_FD_177993 | JGI IMG/M metagenome (GOLD analysis project Ga0214923, IMG submission 177993) | Freshwater microbial communities from Lake Lanier, Atlanta, Georgia, United States - LL-1510 | ecosystem: Environmental > Aquatic > Freshwater > Lake | place: USA: Georgia | collected...
AAAAAATTTAAAAGCACTTGATATTACTAAACGCCCTGTACATTGCAGTGATCATAAGAGAGAAATCATGTATGTGAAAGACGATAATCAATGGTATAACGAGAGTAAAGAGGCTGAATGCAATAAGAAATTAAAAAAGGCGATTAAAAGTATTGCTCACAAAAATATTTGCATGATCCCAGAATGGAAGGCACTTTATCCAGACTGTATTTATTCTGATTCAAATAAATCAGATATTTATAATCATATAATATATGAATCAATGGACAATAGTGATGAGCATGAAAATAAAATCATAAAGAAAATCGCAAAGGAAGTCGTGATTGAAAAATAACATTTTATATTTAATATTATTTTGTGTACTTACTCATTTTTTTAGTTTTATTTTTTTTTTGTCTTTTTTTTAGTCCACCTCTTTTTGGAACTATATATTCAAGCGAAGTGCCTTTATATTTTATACCTAATAAAGTGTATATTAAATCTGAAAAACAATTAATTTTTTTCACAGTTTCATAATCTAAACTACACATTTTAGTTACAGTATTACAATTATTTTTAATTATATCTGTTATTGATTGAAATACTTCTTGAACACTATTTGTACCTGTTTTTTTTGTTAAATTCAAAATAAAATCACACAATTCACGAAATTTTCCATAACTATTTACTAATTTATAACATTCTGGTAAATATTTCTCTCTTTCTCCTTTATATCTTTGCAGCTTTGCATCAATAAAATCTATAATTCTAGTTGAATCATCAATATCTTGTATTTCTTTTCCTATTTTGTATAAATTATCTTGTATTTCTTCTTTATTACTAGACGAGTAGAATCCCATTCTATTATACCATGATTCGCCTGTTGTTAAAATACTTAATTCAGCTAATTCTATATATACTTTAGTTTTAACACCATTATTATTAACAAAAAAATCTAATGTAGACCCATCCGAACCTATTACAACTGAATAATAACCATATTTTTGCGCAAATTCTTTAAATGAATCTAATATAAAATTTCCATAATTTGATATTGGTACACATTTGAATATAGTATCTATAAAAATTGTTAATTTATTTTCATAATCAAGTATTTCAAATGATACACAAGATTCATTATCTTTATTATATTTATAACTTTCTTCGTCATTATTTTTAATATAAACTTCAAACATCTCTCTGCGATATCTTTTTACTTTTTTTATATCAAATTTATATTTCAATGGACGAGAATTAAGTATGTCTTTTAAATTATTTATTATATAAGTATCATTTAATATTTGATCACCATTTCCACCTCTCTTTCTTTTTGTCTTATTGTTTTTCATATAATTGTATAATATTAAAATTTTTTATCATATTTCATTGAAATAAATCAACATGAAATAACTCATCGATTGTTTCATTTGCTAATTTCATATAATTTTCTTTACATAATTTCATAGTTACACCATGAGACATGGCCAATACAAGCTGTGTTTTTACAAAATCATCACTTAAATATAAACCCATTGAAAATAATGAATTCTCATTTATATAAGAATGTAAATTCGATATAAAATCATACATGCGAAAATGATTTCCTTTTCCTTGATTGTAAAGGGTTTCATTTAAAGCTTTGCTTCCCATATCAATAATATATTCATAGTGTTCTTTTGGAAGTTTCAAAATTGTTTCCAATGGTTGTATAATCATACCAGAATCAATCATTTTTTTTGCGATTACATCTGTAGGTAAGTCAAATAAATCACTTGCTAACTCAAATAATGTATTTTTAAAATGTTCATTTATTTCAAACATAATTCCGAAATCCAATACTCCTATTTTATAAGGTGATGCATTATCATTTATATTTTTAATAAATAATATATTTCCTGCGTGTAAATCCCCGTGGGTAAAACCATGAAAATTTGCTGTTACAAAACCAAATTTAATGACTTGTCGCGCAAATGCTTCGTAATCATCTTCCAATATTTCATTTATTTTCATTCCTTCAATATATTCCATCATTATCAAGTTTGGATATTTTTCAGTAATTTCCGGGTAAACTTCAGGTATTTTTACATATTTTAAATTTTTGCAATTTTCCTTGATTTTAAGCATATTTTCTACTTCTTCTTGAAAGTGTACTTGATGTCGAATGATATCTATATTTTTTTTGACCAAATCCTGGATTTTATATTGTCTAAAAATATGAAAAAATGATAATATTCGAATAAGAAACATTAAATCATCAATTGCAGAATTCAATCGGCCCTCAATATTCTTTCTTTTCATTTTAATAATAACTTGTTTTTGATGTGATTTCAAATATGTTTTATAAACTAACGAGATCATACCCGCATTGATTGGTTGATAACATCCGTCTTTTAAATAAATTTTTTCTGTAATTGCTAATTTTGCGATGCTTTCTAAATCAATGTCTTCTAAAGACCAAGGTGCGTTATCTGTAAAATTCATGAGTTGTTCATTTGTTTTTTCGTCTATAAATTGATTATTTAATGCGATTGCTTGAAAAATTTTAACATATAATATATTAATTTTTGCTAATTGCTGTGTTAAACGATTGATAAAAGATGGATAATCGTGATAAACAAAATAGAATAATCCTTCTAGTAAAAAAATGGAAAAAACACGAAATAAAAAAATATATCCCTTAAATGTGTTTAACATTTATATTATATAATATAATCTATATTCTATAATTCTCTATAAATTGTTTTACCCGATTAAATATTTTATTAAAAATAAGACCAAAAAATTTTTCCATAAAAGGAGGAATTATGCTATGTTCATTAAATACAATCAAACAATGTATATTTATTTTATGGTCTGTTATAATTTCGCAAAACATTTTGGTTGAATTCAACGGTATAGTTTCAGCTTCATCCGGTATGAATTCTGGTTTTTCAGATAAAATTGGTTGAGTAAAAAATATGATGTTATTTATTTCATCAATTGTTTCTTTACTTACATGAAGACATGCGTATCTCTGTGGTAGGCCAATGTCCGTGAAAAAATGTTTCATTAATATTATTATTTTTGATTCATTATCGTTTATTTTCTCTAAAACTACTTTTTCATATATATCTCCATTTAAATCATAAATTAACTTAACCAAATCGAAATTAATAATACTTGGTAGATGAATATGATTATTTTGAATTGAAAAATTAATCTGGTATTTATGTTTATTTATTCTTGTAAATTTCATTCCATTTTTTTCGGAAATTACTTTATAAGAAGATGAGTTTTCGGAATCCATTTTTTATTTATAAATAGTATTTATAATAAATGAAAGCTTTAAACTAAAATGCACTTTTATATAGTTTCAATACTAGTTCTTTTTGTTTCTTATAGTCACAAATCGGTTTCATATAATCTATTTTTTTATGATTTGACCATTCTTCTTCCCAATTATGAATATCTTTTGGGTCAACTTCTCTCAATTCAGGTATCCATTTCTTAATGTATTCACATTCAGGATCGAAATGTTTTCCCTGTTCCCATGGATTAAAAATACGGAAAAAGGGTTGAGAGTCCGCACCTCCACCCATAATCCATTCCCAATTACCATTGTTATTGGCTGGGTCATAATCAGTCAAATTTTGAGCAAAAAATTTCTCTCCCTTTTTCCAGTCTAAAAGTAATGTTTTTACAAAAAATGATGCTACAATTAATCTCGCACGATTGTGCATCCACCCTGTTGCAACCAATTCTCTCATTCCAGCATCTACAATAGGAAATCCGGTTTGCCCCTTACACCAAGACTCGAACCATCTTTCGTTTGTGTGCCATTTTATTTTCGCATAATTAGGCTTCAGTGGTTTGTCTAAAACATTCGGAAAATGATACATAATTTGACTGTAAAATTCTCTCCAATAAAGTTGTCGAACCAATGCTTTATTATTCTTAAATGCATAAAAAACTTCGCGAATAGATAGACAACCGAATTTAATGTAAGCACTTAACAAAGTGGTTGGCCGAATTAAATCATTATGTGTTTCAGAATAATGTTTCTGTATTTTCATTGCGGTTTTCAATGTTTTTAATGCTTCTTCTCTCCCTCCATGTACAAGTATATTCGGGTTTTCTTTTACAAATTTTTTTAAAGCAGTGTCGAGTGAAATGGTTGAACCTAGATGTTTTTTACTTTTCGCCAGTTTAAAATGTGTTATTTTTTTTGGAGTTTCCACACCTACTTTTAAGGCTCTTTCGTAATAAGGTGTGAATTTTTGATAAGGTTCTCCAGTTCCATTCAATACTTTATCTTGTTCTAATAAATAGTAATCCCAATCATACATTACATAGGTTTCCATTTTTTCACATAAATGGATTATTTTTTCGTCGCGTTCTCTAGCATAAGGAGTAATATCAAGATTGAAACAGACTACATTTATTTTGAATTCGCGTATAAAGTCAGCAATAACCTTTTCATTGTCACCATATAAAGTATATAAGTGGCCACTTTTTTTTTCAATTTCTCTCGATAAATCACCGAGACTCTCAATCATAAATTGTACAGCATTGTTTGATTTATATTTATTTGAATTGGTTACTTGTTCTGGCGTAAAAATAAAAATTGTATAAATATTTTTGCATTTTTGATGGATTAATTGTAGGCCATGATTATCGACAATTCTTAAATCACGACGAAATATAAATAAACCATTTTCGAATAAAGACATATTCTATTGTATTATATTATGTTTATAAATAAATATACATTTTATTTCTTTATTAAGTATTTGACAACTAAATAATCAATAAAAATATAATTATAAATTTGAAATTATAATATAAATAGTAATTAAAAATATAATTTATAATTATATGAATGCATTCTTTGTATTTTATTCTTGTTTTTTTCTTTTAGTAAACTCATTTCATTTACCAAGAAATTTAAAAACACACTTTTTTGAAATGAATATGGAGCCAAGAAGAACTTATCATTTATCTCGAAAATATCACGAGATGTTATTAAGAAAATTAAATTCTAGAAATACAACTATACAGAACAACAGCATTTTAGGGTTAGACGAAGAGTTGAACAATATGCAAGAATTAATGCATCAAAATGAAACAAAACCAAGATTGATTATTCAAATACCACGTGGTCAATCATCCAATTTTTTTAATGCGTTGGGGTTGAAACTTGATACAAATGATAATAGTAATGATAATAATGATTATAATGATAATAATGATAATAACGAAAAAAATAACGAATTTAACAGTAATTATAAAAATGATGAAGATAATGATTATGGAAAGAGCGAAAGCCAATATACGAAATCAAAAAACTTTGAAGTTTTAAAAAATTTTGATATTTCTTTTAAAGATGTAGGGGGTTATGAAAATGTAAAAGATGAACTTAGACAGTGTGTTGATATTTTAAAGAATTTTAAAAAATATCGGAAATATAATGTACGCATTCCTAAAGGACTTATTTTGGAAGGTCCGCCAGGAACAGGAAAAACATTAATCGCAAAGTCATTAGCAGGAGAAGCAGGATGTGGATTTATTCCTGTTTCAGGTTCGGATTTTCAAGAAAAATATGTCGGTATAGGTCCAACAAGAATCAAGGAACTTTTTCGATTGGCGAAGGAAAATGTTCCTTGTATTATTTTTATTGATGAGATCGATGCTTTGGGAAGAAAACGCTCAAGTGACGGCGAAAGTTCATCGAATGAACGCGACAATACTTTAAATGCTTTATTAGTAGAATTGGATGGATTTAAAAATAACACAGGAGTATTTATTGCGGCGGCAACTAATCGTATTGATTTATTGGATAATGCGCTTACACGTCCAGGTAGAATCGACAAAAAAATTCACATTGGTTTTCCCGATAATGTTACAAGAAATGAAATCATAAATATTCATATTTATGGTAAACCATATGATAATACAATTGTAATAGGCGATTTGGTAGAAATAACAGAAGGATTATCTGGTGCACAAATCGAGAATTTATTAAATGAGGCCATGTTACATGCTTTGCGTTTGAATAAAACAGAATTTAGTTATTCCGATTTTGATTTAATGATGAATAAAATGATTGCTGGATGGCAGCCAATTGATCATCAATTCACTCCAGATATAATTGATCACATTGCGATACATGAAATGGGACATGCAATTGTTGGAATTCTCTCGAAACACCATTCAAAAATGACGAAAGTTGTGATAAATTTATCTTCTCCAAGAAGTCCAGGTTATACATTATTTGAAAGTTCAAATTCAAACATTTATATTCGCGAAGCATTATTTGAGCATTTAATGATTTTATTGGCGGGACGAATTGCAGAGGAAGTATTTTATGATGTTTCGGTTACGACGGGAGCAATCAATGATTTTGAAGAAGCATTAAAATTGGCTGAAAAAATGGTTTTATATTATGGTATGGGTAAAAATGTAATTTATCCAAGTACTAGTGAAAAATATAAGGAAATGATTGATAATGAAGTTGTTGGATTAATTAATGAAGCTTATAAATTATCTCAACTAATCATTGAACATTGCAAAGAATTAATTAAAGAAACATCTGAAATATTGAAGAAGGATAAAATTTTGAAAGCGGATAAATTGCATGAATTAATTCATACCAAATACAAACATATTTTGGACAATTGAAATATAAGTTTATATTTTTTATATTTTGTAGAATATAAAATATAAAATGGAAGAAGAAATTGAAAATAGTAAAAATACCATTATTAAAATTCTAACAGATCGTTTATTGGAATTGCATCAATTTTTTAATGAATTATTAATTGCACCCATTACATTTCTTATTATTGTTATTATCTGTATGATTATTTTGTTAATATGTTTAGCATTTTACATGCATAATAAATTTGTTGGATACAATTTATTTTCTTATTTTGGTAATTTTACATACAAATCACAAAATAAATATTTTAATCCTGAAATCACATATTATGTATGTAGTTATGGTGGATGTGGTTCTTATATGTTATGTGACTATTTAAGACAATTTGGAAAAGTAGAACATATTCATAGTCGCTCACCTCCTATACATCTAGAATACATTGGCGCTAAAAATACTTTAAATCCTGTTTATGGTGAATGGTTTAATGGTATTTCTATACCAGATAACGAATTAACAAATTATAAAGTAATTTATTTATATAAAGATCCAGTGAAGGCAATTTATAGTAGATTTAGTAATCCAGATCATTTATTACATATTCAATGTGATTCAACAATTAAATTAGATCAAGTAATTAAATCTAATAAAGATTTATATGGATTAGAAGAATTCTTTGAAAATTATACAAAATCAAATCAAAACCGAAATTATCATATTTATTGTGTAAAATATGAAGATTTTTGGACACATATTTCAGAATTTAATCAACAACTTGGGTTACCAGATATTCCAGCTTTGTATCCTGTGAAAAAAGAAACTCCTATAAAAGAGAAAGAAAAATATAATAAAGCTCTTTATAAAATTTATAAATCTTTAATAAAGAAAATGGATAAAATGGATTTTATACAAATTATATAACTGCTCTACCTTTGTCGTTAAACCAATCTTTTTCAGGTCGATCTATTTTCTGATTTCTCTCTATAATAGCTTCCAAAATAAATGGTTTTACACCATTTTTAGTCATTTCATAATGGAGACTAGATGTATCTTTTGGAAAACATGTTCCTCCAAAACCTTTCAATCCATCATGCCCAGGAACTTGAGTATGACTATGTAATATTCTATCGTCATTCGCAGCGATTTTTCTAACATTTTCATAATTGATACCTAACTTATCGCAAAATGAATAAATTTCATTACAAAATGATACCTTTGTAGCTAAATAACAGTTTCTAAACATTTTAACCATTTCAGCTTCTTTATTTGTTAAAAAATTAATATTTGTATATTTAATTCTATCATTTTTAAATGCTAATTGAATTAGCAATTTAATTTTTTCCTTAAATTCTTCATCTTTTTCTCTATCTAAAAATAATATACCAAATATCCAATCTTTGTTATGAATAAAATCATGAATATAATTTTTCTCTGTTAAAAATTCGGGCATAAAATAACATTTAAGAGAATCGCATGTGCCTACCGGAACAGTTGATCTTAATACAATAAATCCTTTATAATTAATATTTTGTAAATCATTCAAAACGCTTTTAACAATATCTAAATGGCAAGATCCATCTTTATTCATAGGTGTAGGCACACTCACAAATATTATTTCACAATCAAACATTTCGCTTAATTTTAGGTTTTTTGGTAGACAAAATTCAGGATTTATATCATAAGCAAAAATTTCAATGTCTTTGCATAACAATTGGTTTGTTGCTTTCCCTACAAATCCGTTACCAATAATACCAATTTTCATAATTATATTTTAAAATATAATTATATTTTACAAATTAAACGTTTTACTTAAAAAATTCTATTGTTTTTATAATTCCTTTTTCTAAAACACATTTAGGTTCCCAGTGAAGTATATTTTTTGCTTTACTAATGTCTGGTCTTCTATTTGTAGGATCATCTAAAGGTAAATCTTTATATATTATTTTAGAATCAGATTTTGTTAATTTTAATATAATATTAGCTAATTCTTTTACAGTTATTTCATGTGAATTTCCTAAATTCATTGGATAAACATAATTTGAATCCATAAGTTTAATTAACCCGTCAATTAAATCATCAATGTAACAAAAACTTCTTGTTTGTTCACCGTTTCCATATAATGTAATATTCTCATTTTTTAATGCTTGATTTATAAAATTAGTTACTACTCTACCATCATCTTTATCCATTTTTGGTCCATATGTATTAAATATTCTAACAATTCTTGTATCAACATTATATTGATTATGGTAATCCATTACTAATGTTTCAGCAACTCTTTTTCCTTCATCATAACAACTTCTTATGCCGACTGTATTTACATTACCTCTGTAGTTTTCATGTTGAGGACTAATTTCAGGTTCTCCATATACTTCTGAAGTGGATGATTGTAAAAATTTCGCATTTTTCAATTTTGCTAAATCTAATAAATGTAATACTCCTAAAAAATTAACTTTAAGTGTATTAATAGGGTCTTTTTGATATTTTGGTGGAGAAGCAGGACATGCAAAATTATAAATTTCATCAATTTCATCATTTATTTCTAATGGATGAATAATATCATGATTTATAAGTTTAAAATTATTATGATTCATTAAATGTTGAATGTTTTTTATATTTCCAGTAATTAAATTATCCACACAAATTATTTTATGATTTTCATTTAACAATTTTTCACATAAATTAGAACCAATAAATCCTGCACCACCTGTTATTAGGATAGTTTTCATTTATATTATAAATGAAACATTTATATTATAAAATAAACGATTCTTTTATTTTTCTCTCCTATGTGTGGTGAGTATAAAAGGAATGTTTGCCTAACCAAAAAAGTTTTTTCAACTTATAATTAATAATATAAGGATCACAAAATAAAGGAACCCATTTACAAATAGGTATCATTGTTGAGCGTGTTAGAATGGTAGAATCATTCTTATTATTATTATTGTAATAAGAATCTGCATCTTCAAAACTTTTGAAACGAAAACAATGAAAACCTTCAATTATAATATCATCTGATTTGTTTTTTTCGACACATAAATAAACTCTATCGTAATAATTTGACTTTTTATTTGGATTTCGAAAATTATATATATATATTGCCCTGTAGAATACCCAGGGACACCTCGGGGACTTATATATTGTATTAATATAATCTGATATTGTAAAATCCATAATAATATTTTATGAGTATTAATTTGATTATCATAAAATATTTAAATTATTTTCATTTTATATATCCAAACTCACTACATTATTCGCAGAGCGTTGTCTTCTCTTGCTTTTCTTAGGTAAATTAACATCTCCTTGTAATTCCTTTAGATCGCTTATACTTATGGTGCTATCATTGTTACTCTGTGGTTGGTTTGTTTCTTGAATATTAATAGTCTTTGTTTTCAGACCAGAGAGAATATCTGATAAATCACTAGGCCCCTTCATTTCAGGTCTTTTATTGCTGCGATTTGACTCACGAAATTGAATACCATCATCTACAAAATTACTACGACTCATATTTACATTCATGTTCATTGCCGAATTGTTATTTCCCGGACGACTCATGGGAGGCGGAACCGCATTCGGACCTTGTGTGGCCATTGGTGGAGGTGGGCCTCTTCCTGAAGGAACTTGAGGCTCTGGATTCATCATATTGCTCATGAAACCAGAAAAACCTGGATTGGTTTGAGCCATAGAATTTACGGCGGCATTCTGGAAAGAACGCATCAAATCCGGATTTTGTCTTAAAATATCATCCATTCCAGGCATGGCTGATTTAAACATCGTATTTGTCATATGAACCATCATTGCACTACCGCCTAATTGGAAAAGTAATTTGAGTTCAGGAGCCATAGAAGCCTTAGACTTATATTTTTCATACAATTCTGCGAAAATATCATCATAATCAGTTATATTTTCATTTACTTGATCACTCCAACCATCTAGTTTAATATCAAATGGATCGAACTTATTGTTTAAAAATTCAATACCATTAATGACAGCCATTAACATATTTCCTTGGAATTTAACAGAATTTAACTTTACCTTTTCTTCCATAATGGTTTCGTATTCGCCTTGCATCTCTGCTAAAGAGGATTCCATTGTATATTTTTTGGAAAGCTCAACACCTTTTTTCTCTAAGGCTTCTAATTTTCTTAAATACTTGAATTTTTCTCTCAATAATTCCTCTTTCGTCATTTGTGGTTGTGAAGACATATTTGAATCAGGATTTACAGGAATATTATTAAATTTACCATAACCATCCCATGTTTTTGATGTATCCGCTGTTTGTGCTGTGGATTCTCCTACACTTGGATTTTCGCTAAATCGAACACTCGGTTTTTCATCACTTACATTACCAAATAGACTTGATTTTGGTTGAAAGGAGGATGATGTATTTACAGGAACATCATCTACTAAATTATTCAATTCATTTTCTAAATTATTTAAATCTTCTAAATCAATATCACTTTTTGATTTTTTGTTTCCTTCTTTTATTTTATCATTCATTAATAACTCAATCCCTCCTCCAAAATTACTTGTATTAATTGATTTACTTTGACTCCAACCACTATCAAAATTATCATTCAAATCTAATTCTATAATATCCGAAGAATCCATTATTATTCATTAATAAGAACATTTAATTTTAAGTAATACGAATAATAATATATTTATTTTTTAAATATATTGTTTTTGTAAATATATTGTTTTACACCCTTGAACATTTTAAATGGAACTTTTTAATTTGTTTCAAAAAAAATAAAAGAGATTTAAGGTTAGGTCTTTTCATACCTGCAGTAAAGTTTGATTATAGCAACTCGGTTTAAGTGCTTGATTACTTGTTTCTCTACATAAATAACTTGGTCTTTCTAATTTATTTATTGCGTTATTTGCTATTCTGTAGATATTAGATGAACCATTACGGTCTCTGTTCCACAACCCACAACCGCTCTTACAGCGTAGTAGTCCGTGAATTAACCGTATTTCATCTTTCTTTTTATTTGGATGTTGTCTTATCTTAAATTTCTCACATATTCCTCCTTCACAATTAGAACATTTGCAACTTGTTCTAAACTCATCCACTAAAAATACTTTGTAATTATTTTTTCTAAATAAGGTTCTCATTCCCTTCCCTAATGTTGGTTCTTTATATTTCATTTGTTTTCTCTGTTCCCAATCACCAATACATATAACTGTATCTTCGTGAGAACCAAATGTTTTCTTGAATTCATTTATCATTTTTTGTTCGTTTCGTTTTGTATTTATGTATCTACCAAATTTTAATTTACGGAATAATTCTTTCTTGTAAAATCCAAATAAAATATGGTTGATACGGTTTTTTTCCTTTATGTATTCCTTAAACTTCGTAATGTTAAGTGTTTTCTTATTGTAATGTGATAATTCTGTTTCATAATCAACAATTGATTTATTATTTATTTTATTGGTTTTCATAGCGAGAGTAATATTGTTATATTTTTTCATTTTGGTTTCTTTTCTTCTTTGGTCTAGTGAATAACGAAATATAGTTGCATCTTTGGTTGAACCATCTACGCAATAAATTAAATCACATTTACCTGCATCTATACCTATTATTTTCTTATTTTGTAAAGTGGAATAATCGGTTAATTCATCAATATATAATTCTTTCGCTACTTTCTTTTTCATCATCGGTAGTTTCTTACCGACTAATTCTTTCTGTAAAAATAAGATAGAAATACCAATCCCATCTGTGGAAATCATATGATGGAATGAATAACCTGTTTTGGTAAAACATTTTCTTTCGGTTCTAAAAAAGAAATTCCATATCTTATCTTCGTTTTTTTTCAAATTTCCTTCTGTCTTATAAAACCCTTTATTACCTTGTTCTTTTCTCAATAGTAAATTGACTAATGTAGTGGTA